>OLQY01000045.1_pt1 | contig 141626 bp, 131 predicted proteins | sample 1672851 | NCBI WGS metagenome assembly OLQY01 (sample SAMEA3136730, study PRJEB25190) | human gut metagenome
AAAATCATTTTACGCCAGTGAAGATGCATCATTACCACAGGATACATTGATGTATACGGTTTATACGTGCCAGACAAAAAATGATCATACGCAAAATCTAAACTGGGGACTAACAGTTATGGAGCCGGTTTGTGTAGCTAAAGAATGTAATGTGACAAGAGGACATTTTCATGAAGATGAGCAGTGTGATGAAATCTATGTTTGTCAAAAAGGAGAAGGACTTTTACTTTTGATGGATGAAAAGGGACAATGTCATGCCGAAAAAATGAAGGAAGGCAGTATTCATCATATTAATGGTGCCTTCGCACATCGGCTTGTCAATACATCCGATTCCAAGCTGGAAGTCATGTGTTGTTGGCCGGTAAATGCCGGACATAATTATAAACGTGTAGAAGATATGCCTTTTTCTGTTCGTGTGTTTAAGGAAGATGGCAAAATAACGATAAAGGAGAATAATTAAGATGAGCTATTTAAATTTTGAATCAAAATATGATAAATTTCCCAAAACAAAAATAAAGAATCATAAGGCCATTCGCGGCTATGATGCGATCTATGAGGATTTGTCTTCCAAGATCAAAGAGAATTATACATTGGTATTTGATTATTACCCGGGTGTTGATGAAGAAGAAGTAATGCAGCTGATTCATCGTTTTGATGCTTCCTGTCTTATCGCAAGTTATGATTTATTTAAAGAAGAAGCGGTAATTACAGAGCAGATGAAATATCATCTGACGGATGATCGTGTTTTTGGAAAGATGTATTATGGTGACTTTATTGATTTTATCGATAAAGATAAATTGAAGGAAGCCCAGGAAAAGGTGCAGAAAGCCGACGGTTTGACTATCGTATATGGCGTAGGGGCCTCTTTAGTGACGACTGGCGATATCCTGGTGTATTTTGATATGGCTCGATGGGAAATCCAACTGCGATATCGAAAAGGGAAGACCAATTATAAAACCAACAATCCGGATGAAGATATTTTGCGTAAGTACAAAAGAGCTTATTTTATTGAATGGCGTATTGCGGATAAACACAAGGCAAGACTTTTTGAAAAATTCGATTATGTGGTGGATACCAACAAACAAAATGATCCAAAGATGATTACCGGACAAGCGTTCTGTGACAGTCTGGCACAATTGGCTACTAGACCGTTTAGAACGGTTCCTTATTTTGATCCAGGTGTATGGGGCGGACAATGGATGAAAGAAGTTTGCCATTTGGATAAAGAACAAAAGAATTTCGCATGGAGTTTTGATGGTGTACCGGAAGAAAACAGCATTCTCTTTGATTATGATGGTGTTGTTGTAGAACTGCCTTGTATGGATTTGGTATTGTATCAGCCAAAGGCACTGTTAGGGGAGCAGATCTATGCTCGTTTTGGGGCCGAATTCCCGATTCGTTTTGACTTTTTGGATACGATGGGTGGACAAAATCTTTCTTTACAGGTCCATCCGGTTACAGAATATATCAAGAAGAATTTTGGGATGACTTATACACAGGATGAAAGCTACTATATTCTCGATGCGGATGAAGGTGCCTGTGTCTATCTAGGGTTAAAAGAAAATATTGACAAGGAACAGATGATCGAAGATTTGCGTAAAGCGCAAAAAGGAGAAATCGTATTTGATGCCGAAAAATACATCAACAAATTTCCGGCCAAAAAACATGATCATTTCTTAATTCCTGCCGGTACTTGTCATTGTTCCGGAAACAATGCGATGGTCTTGGAAATCAGTGCTACACCGTATATCTTTACCTTTAAACTTTGGGATTGGGAGCGTTTAGGATTGGATGGAAAACCACGTCCGGTTCATGTAGAGCATGGTAAAGAAGTCATTCAATGGTATCGTACAACTCCTTGGGTTAAAGAAAATCTGGTCAATGCGGTATATGAAGTCAAAGAAGAAGCAAATGATTGTAAAGTGGAACATACTGGTCTTCATGCTTTAGAATTTATTGAAACCAGACGTTATACAACGGATCATATCACAAATCATGATACACAGGGAACGGTTCATGTGTTAAACTTAATTGATGGTAAAGAGGCAATCGTGGAAAGTCCGGATCATGCCTTTGAACCATTTGTCGTACATTATGCCGAAACCTTCATCATTCCGGCTCAGGTAGGAGCCTACACGATTCGTCCTTATGGTGAGAGTGAGAATGAGGAAATCAAATTGATTAAAGCCTACGTACGTTAGGAGGAATCTTATGAATATTGACAAAGAGTCGCTTCCTCTCTATCTGCAAGTCAAGATGACATTAAAGGAAGAGATAGAAAATGGTAAATATCCTCGAGGCAGCTTAATTCCCGCCGAACCTCAGCTGGAAAAGATCTTTCATGTCAGTCGAATTACGATTCGACAGGCTATTACGGAATTGGAAGCGGAAGGTTATGTCAAAAAAGCACGGGGAAAAGGAACAACGGTTACTTACAGTTCTCGTATCAATGAAAGTGCCAATGCGATTCGCAGCTTCACAACTGAAATTTTGGAACGTAAGATGAAACCAGGGACATCATATGTTACTCTAAAAAAGATGAAACCATCTAAGAGCATTCAAGACATGTTGGAGTTGGAAGCTAAAGAAGATGTTTATCAGTTGATTCGTATTCGTACGGCCAACGATAAACCGATCGTTCTATTTGAAACTTATATTCCGGGACATTTTGAATTACCGATGGATCCAAAAGCTTTTGAGGATTCAATGTATGATCAATTTGAAAAAGTAAATATAGGAAAACCGAGCGTGATCAAAGAAACGTTTTCCAGTATGTTGGCTGATGTGGCATTGTCCAAGGCGCTTCATATCAGTAAAGGAAGGCCGATTTTAAAGCGTATTCGTCTGTCGCTAAACGATCGTAATGAACCTATCGAATATACGATTTCTTATTACGATGGCCAAACGTACGAGTATTCGATTGAACTACATCAAAGATAAAAGAAAAGAGAAATCAGCTTTCTTCCGGTTGATTTCTCTTTTTAATAAGATAGGCTTCCACATCATGAAGTCTTTTCTTTAACTTTCTTTCCAGGATCATTTTCTTGAGCCCCTGAAATTCTAATTCCTTGTGGTGGGGATCAAAGTTAGATTCTATATAAGTCACTACACATTTTTGATCATTGATCGGTTGGATCTTATACTCGGTTGCACTGGAAATAGATGCCGATGAATAAGTCGTTCGAATGTGTTCTGGTTCTTTTAAATGCGTGACTTTGACCTTTGTCTTTTCTTGTTGTTTAGAGGTGGTCTTCATACTTGTCTTATACGAAGTGCCTTCTTTTACCTCTTTATCGCTGGAACTGTCTGCCATTTCTAAACTTGCCTGGATGCTGGAAACGACAAAGTCATAGAATTCTTGGGCACTGACTTTTAACGTCATTTGAATCTGCATACTAAACACTCCATTCCTTGTTTTTATCATATCATGGTTCGATCAAGATTTCAGTATGTCATTTGATTTCAATGCGAGAATATGGTATAAATGAAGAAACTGGTTTTTATGTTCCTCCCAGTATAATAATAGGCGACAGACAGAAAATTTCTTTTTTGTGTGGTTTTGTCTAGGGAGGCAAAACTTTTTTTATGCAAAGGAGAGATAGCTTGAAACGAAAAGTTATATTGGATTGTGATCCGGGAATTGATGATAGTCTGGCCATCATGTTGGCATTATGCAGTCCGGAAATCGAAGTGATTGCGATTACGATCGTAGCCGGAAATGCTCCGGTAAAGATGGGATACCAAAATGCCAAAAAAGTGCTTAGACATATGAATCGTTTGGATATTCCTGTTTATATAGGGGAAGAAAAGCCTTTGGTCAAAGACTTTGTGAATGCTTTGGATACCCATGGCAGCGATGGTTTGGGAGAAAGCTTCCTGCCAGAGGTGATGGATCAACCTCCTTTAAAAAACGCAATTGATTTTTTTCGGGAGACCCTTTCTGAAAGAGGAGTTTCTGTGATCGCATTAGGACCTTTGACCAATCTGGCAAGGCTAATTGAAGTCGATGCCGGTGCTTTTGCGAACATCGAGCAGCTTGTGTCGATGGGCGGCAGCTATAAAGCTCATGGGAATTGCTCGCCGGTGGCCGAATATAATTATTGGGAAGATCCCGAAGCAGCGCAAATCGTCTTTCAACATATGAAAAGGCTGCATAAACAAATTCATATGGTCGGTCTGGATGTCACCAGAAAGATAGTTTTAACACCGACTTTGTTAGAGTATATCAAAAGACTGGATGTAAAACAGGGTGAATTTATATCGAAGATTACCAGGTTTTACTTTGACTTTCATTGGAACTGGGAACAGATCATCGGCTGTGTGATCAATGATCCTTTAGCGGTAGCTTATTTCTTAAAGCCAGATCTTTGCCAAGGCTTTGAAGCTTATACGGATATTGAAAAGCAGGGAATAGCCCGAGGACAAAGTATTGTCGATGCCTATGATTTCTACAAAGAAGAAAAAAACGCGTGGATTTTGACTAGTGTAGAGGTGAAAGAGTTCTTTTATTTCTTTCTTGAACGCATACTACATTTAAAACGAGAAGAGCTTTCGTATTTGGAAGAAATCTTTAAGGGAGAAACCGCATGAAAAAAACAAATTCAGTCTATAAAATTTGTTTGATTGCATTGGCGGTCGTGATCAATATCGTAGGAGGAAATATCGCTCTTTGGCTCCATCTTCCGATTTATTTAGATAGTATGGGTACCATCTTGATAGCGATTTTATTAGGACCGTTTTATGGTATGCTTCCCAATGTCTTAAGTGGTGTTATTTTTGGATTGACGACGGATATTTATTCTTTGTATTATGCACCGGTTGGAATCATGCTTGGATTTATGACCGGTATGATTTTAAGGAATCAAAAGAAGACTTCTCTGGGACACATTGCTTTGCAGGCTCTTTGGATTAGTATTCCGGTATCTTTGTTAAGTGCCTGTATTACAGCTGCTTTGTTTGGCGGGATTACTTCATCTGGCTCTACAGTCCTTGTGCAGATATTGGCCAAAACACCGTTAGGGTTGATGGGCAGTTGCTTTGTGGTTCAGTTTGTAACCGATTATGCAGATCGCTTGATCAGCTTATGGCTGATGATGATGGTCATTCAAAAGCTTCCATCATCAATTCTTATGCGATTTCAACAAAATAAGGTATAGCGAGCTTTTGAGGCTCGTTTTTTATTGAATTTTATATAAATTTAAGATTGTACTTTAAATTTGTATAAAATTGAGAGAAAGAATGGTTAAGCATATTTCTATGAGAATAAGCAAAAGGATTTATCTATATTTTTGATTGTATCGTCTAATTTAGTTTGAACCATGTTATAGTTTACTTGTTAATTGGTTGCCTTGTTAGATTTTGCGTACCTCTAAGCAAGGCTTTTTTTTGTTTATGTTGTCAGTGGTTTTGCACAAATTACATAACTAGTTTTAATATATAAGCGTTTTATAGTTTTTAAGTGTTCAAGCTTGTTCGAGATATCGATTTCTTTTAAGGTACACGGACAATCATTCATTTAGGTTTTTTCAAATTTTTAAATATGTTTTGTCTGATAAAGATTGTTATTTTTCTTATTGCATGCTTGATCTGCTATTATTGAAAAGGTCTTGAGATAGTGTTATACTCCATCCGTTGATGTGTTGCCCTTTAGTATATCCTACATACAATTGGGCTTTTTTTCTTGTCAAATTGATCTTTATTTCGATTCGATAAGATAGCACATGAACCATCATTTTTAATTGAATCATACGCACAACCCCCTGCAAATAATATTGATGTGTTTGATTAGTGGTGTGCCTTAATTCTTTCACCATTTCAAAGACCTATCATGCAAGGTAGTTATTTATCTCACACCTTTATTATACATATTGAATGACAAAAACATTTATCATTCATAAAATATTAAACCTTATATTTTGATGTTGTTAAGAAAATAGTAAAAAAAATATCGTAAATCTATTTTTTAAAGGAAATGGCATTATTTTAATGTTGCCAGAAAACAAAAAACCACTTAAATCTCCTTTATATAAAGCAGATTCAAGTGGTTTACCATAATCATTTATAAGAAAATGGCGTCCTCGGAGGGATTCGAACCCCCGACCGTGCGCTTAGAAGGCGCATGCTCTATCCAGCTGAGCTACGAGGACAGCAACGATATATTACCACATTTGTGGTATAATTACAATTGTGAGGGAAGAAAAAAATGGAGAAAGAACAAGAACATAGAAAGGGCTATCTGTTTGGCGGCTGGTATATTGATGAAGAGTGTACAAAACGCTTAAATCCAGGCGGGATTTTGCCTACAACAATGACATTATATGATAAATGGATTCCGATATGGTATAAGATAAATTATGATCTGGATGGAGGAATGAACTCTCGTTTAAATCCACAATTTTTAAATATTGAGTCTGGTGTTTTACGTTTATATCCTGCCAAAAAATCAGGGATGGTATTTGATCATTGGAGCTTGAATGGTCAAAAGATCCATGTGATTCCGGAAGGACAAAGTGAAGAAATTACTTTGAAGGCGCATTATCGTTCTAGAAGCAAGGTTTCTTTTGAATCCAATGGTGGAGGCAATATCGAACCTAAACTGGTGGATTCTAATGGATATCTTAAACCATTTCGACATCCATTAAAATTAGGACATGAGTTTTGCGGATGGTATTATGATTCTAAGTTTAAAAATCCATTCTCCTTTGATCAAGTGATCAAAGAATCCTGTACTTTATATGCGAAATGGGAGGTTGCGATATACCATATACGTTATAATGCCAATGGTGGTATATCATCACGTAAAAATCCACACGTCTATACATATTTCAATTCTGATATAGAGCTTTTGCCCGCTTATAAAAAAGGATATATCTTTGATGGTTGGTTTGATCAAAGAGGAAATCCATTGAAGAAAATTTATGCACATAGTATTGGAGATAAGTTTCTAATTGCACATTTTCACAAAGAAGATCAAGAAGTAGGAACAGGATAGGATGTTAAAAATTTGACATCCTATCTTTTTTATAATGAAAAGTCATGGATGCAGACTAGAAATTTCTATTGAAAAGATGATGATTGTTTTAGCAAAGATTATTAATGCTTGAGATGGATATACTATTTGGAAATTAATTTATAAAAATCAATATATGGATAAAATCACCACTTTCAGTTATAAAACGGATATATATCCCCACCTTTTACCTTTATTTAGTTATAAAATAGCTATTCATTGACACTTCTATAAGGGGGAGGGTAAGATTTTAATGACTTAGATTAGATTCGTACAGAAAGGGAGGTTTTTATGCGATTAAAAAGACGAAGAAAAGTCAGAAAGTTAGTGGCAGGATCACTAGCCTTTATTGCGTGTCTGGCAATGGGGATGACGATGTTTTTTTCTCAATCCAATGCTGTATACGCAAGTGAAAATACAGCAGACCCATCAACTGCTATGAATTATCAAGAAACGTATAACCAGGGATCTACACAGTATGCAGGTCGCATATGGACTGATAAGAGTGTAGGTACTACGGCAGATTATGGAGGTAAGGATTTCGAACTTGAAGATGGAGAAGATTTTCTAGTAACTTTTTCTGCTTTATCAAGTGCTCAAACGATCAAATCACAAACAGCATCTCCAATTGATGTCGTTTTCGTGTTGGACTTTTCCGCAAGTATGACTTGGGGTGTTGACAGTCAGGAAATGTCTAGAGAAGATGGTTCAGATTCACGAATTAAATATTTAACAGATTCTTTAAACAAGACTATTGATACTTTAGTCAATGCTAATGAAAATAACCGCATTGGTATTGTGACTTTTAATCGTGTTGGTCATGTATTTATGGACTTAACGTCTGCAAAACAAATAGCTAATCAAAATATTGAAGGAAAAGAGTATCTGAAATTAGAAACATTTGAACGTAAATATGATGATGAAGGGAGACCAACTTCAGATGGTCTAGCAACGATTATAAATCAAATTAATGGAAAAATACAAGAGACAGATTCAAAAACTAATATTCATTATGGTTTGAACGAAGCTATGCAAATGTTAATGGATGTATCGGAAACGACTGTCCAAATAGATAATGAAACAGTTCAACGTATTCCAAATGTAGTACTTATGTCTGATGGTGCACCAACTACTATTTCAGAAAGTACATCAGGAAATGGGAATGAATGGTGGTCTGCATTAGATAACAATAATAACGATTCTATTGGATGGGGTGATAATTCTGATGCTTGGTCTGCCAATGGAATTCTTCCAATGATGACAGCTTCTTATATGAAAAATGCCGTTACTGCACATTATTTTGGTACGAATACCAACAATGATCAGATGAATATCTATACGATTGGATTTAGTACCAATCAGCAGACACCTCAAATGGTTGAATTGGCAAATTTAGTTTTAAATCCTGATGATAATTTTGATAAGTCGAAAGACTCATTATATGAAAATCAAATTTCAGGAATTAAAGAGATTCAATTGATATATCAGGCATGGCAAAAATATCAAAATAAAGAAAGAAATAACATTGTTCATTATCCAGATAAAAGAAGTAATACTGTTCTTTCTAATGATTATGAATTGAAGCATCCAAATACGGGAACAGATATCACTACTTTAAAATACAATACTGCATATTATCCGGCAAACAATTCTAGTGAATTGGATCAAGCTTTTGAATCAATTACCAATTCCATGGTCGATCAAGGAAAAGCACCAACAGAAGTCACAGGTGGCTTAACGAATAGTGGGTACATTACATATACCGATACTATCGGTGATTACATGGAATTAAAAGATGTAAAAGGATTGGTAATTGGAGATAAATTCTTTAAGGGAAATTACGATAAAGAGACAAACTCTATTACTTTAGACACTGCAAATGACACATTTGTAAATAATGTTTATGGTACACAAGATTTAAGTAATCTTCAAATTACTGTATCTGAAGAAAACGGAAGACAAGTCTTGACGATGAAGATTCCAGCTTCTTTGATTCCGATTGTACATGATACAATTGAACTCAATAATGATGGAACCGTTAAGACATTTGATGAGCAGTCCATGTATCCGATGCGATTAGTCTATAGTGTTGGATTACAATCGAGTATTAAAGATAGTGCTGGAAACGTTGATTATTCTAAAATTTCTTCAAAGTATCTGACAGATACAATTCATCAAGATGGAAATGGAAACATATTATTCTTCAGTAACTATTATGACGGAGCAAATTTAAGTTTAACCGACGATAAAACTGCAGGAAATGCATATGTGGAATATGAACCGGCTCATGACAATAGTTACTATTTCTTACAGGAAGATACACCAATTTATGAAAATGGTGAAAATGGCTTAACGCAAGTTGAGGCAGGTACTTTTGATCTAACAAAAACATATTATGTTCCATTCACATATTATCAAAAAGATGAAATGGAACCAGTTACTAAATATGAAGAACGATTGGGATCAGTGATGCAGGGATATACAAAAACAGATGAAAATGGAAATGTATATCTAAAGGCCGGTTCTCCACGTTTGGGAAATATTGCAGCTTTTACAAGGGATAAAACTAGTAACGAAACCAATACAGCGATTACTTCTTTTGCACCAACATTTAATTTCCGTACTTCTGGAGATGCACAGAGTGGATCTTTCTGCGTATATTTAGGAAATAATGGTGTAGTAAAAGTGCCATCGGCTTCCTTGATTATTCAAAAACAAGTGACTGCAGAACAGGGATTCACTGCTCCAGCAGATGCAACATTTACTTTTGAAATTACTTCGCAAGCGAAGAAAGGCACTACGGTTTCTGGTACTATCTCTACTAATGATACAGAAGAAACAACAGAGATTGACTTTAATGAAAATGGCATTGCAACAGTTACATTGAAGGCAAATCAATCCATTGAATTATTAGGAATGGGTAATGCTGATTACAGCATTGAAGAGATCAACAATCCAACCGGATTTACTTTAACGGATGTAACGGGAGCAGATAAAATAGAGAAGGATTTTATTGCCAGTGGAGATATTTCGATAGGAACAAATGAAAGTGTAACTTTTACCAATACCTATAGACCAGAACCTGTTGTGATTGGAAAAGACAAGGAAACCAAAATTCAAGTTCAAAAATCTTTAACCGGACGTAATTGGCAAGATGGTGACGCGTTTACTTTCACTTTAGATGCTTATGGGGATGAAACAAAAGATGCAATCAACAATAAAGATGTAATTGTACCAGACGATGCAAAGACAGTAACAATTACAAATGAAAGTGAAACAAAAGCTGATAGCTTTGGAGATATTACTTTTAATAAGCAGGGGGCATATACATTCATTGTTCAAGAGACAAAAGAAAGTATTGCAGGTATTACTTATGATGATGCTGCCTATTTAGTCACAATTACAATTACAGACACAAATGGACAATTAACAGTAGCTGAACCACAATTTGTAAAAGGTAAAATAGTAGAGAATGCCTTTGTAAAAGATACAGATCAAACTGATGTAGATGCGATTGCCTTTACGAATAACTTTACACCAACCCAGATTACAAAAACTCCAATTTCTTTGGTAAAGACATTATCCGGGGATCGAACAACACCACTTCAGGCCGGAGAATTTACATTCAGTATGCAGCTGACAGAAGGTGATGAAACTGGCATAACTCTTCCAAAAACTTTGACAGCTATTAATGATGCAGAGGGTAATGTTCAATTCGGTGATTTAACCTTCACCAAAGCAGGTATTTATGAAATCACAATGAAGGAAGATATTCCACAAGATGCTGAAAATAATATGTTGAATGGTGTTACATATGATTCGCATGAAGTTGTTGTGACCTATACCGTTTCTGACGAAAATGGTACTTTAACTGTTGAATCCAAAGTTGAAGGAAAAACTACTTTTGAAAATAAGTACAGTGCAACAGGATCGACAGGAGATACAAATCTGGCGGTAAATAAGACATTGACTGGCAGAGATTGGAAAGATGGGGATGCGTTTACCTTTACTCTGGAAGCATATGATGATATCACAAAACAAGCTGTAAAGGATAAGAATGTAGTATTGCCGGAAAATGCGGATACATTAACGATTTCGTACGATGAAAATGATTCGTCTGCCACAAAGAGTGGACAGTTTGGCGAAATTCAGATCACAAAAGAAGGAACATATATCTTTGAAGTCAAAGAAGATGCGACCAATAAAATTTCGGGTATCACTTATGATACGACAAAGAAGTATGTGATTTTGACCGCTGAAGATCAAAGTGACGGTACGATGAAGGTAGATACTTCTATTAAGACAGAACCATACTTAGAATCAGAAGATACGGATTTAACATTTACCAATACATATAGCACAACAGCCTTTACGGGAGTGCCGACAAGCTTTAATTTCACAAAAGAGTTAGTAGGACGTGACTGGACGAAAGAGGATGTATTCACCTTTACATTAACAGGTTTGGAAGGTGCACCAATGCCGGAAGGATCAAATGAGCAGACTAAGACGATTGAAGTTACAAAAGATACTGCCCAAGACTTTGACTTTGGTACGATTACTTATACGCAACCAGGAAATTATCAGTATCAAGTAGTAGAAAATATTCCTGCAGAAACAAATGGTATCCTATATGATGATCATACAGCGAATGTAACTGTAGTCGTAGAAGATACGGGAGATGGAACACTAAGTGCAGTTGCACAAACACAACAAAATACGACATTTACCAATACGTATAGTACGACTTCGCTGGATTATAATGCAGTGGGAGCTTTGCGTATTCAGAAGAACATGATCGGTAAATCTATTGATCAAGATGAGTTTACATTTACTGTTACGGCACAAGATAAAGAATCCAGTGAAAAAGCCGGTCAGGAAGTTACAGAAGTTACAGTACCGGCACAAGAACAAATCAATAGTGATGGCAGCTATACTTCCATAATAAGTGTATTTGATTCGATAAAATTTGATCAAAAGGATATCGGAAAAACATTTACATATTTAATCAAAGAAGTTATTCCGGATAACAAGCCTGGTTATACGTATGATCAAGTTGAACATACAGTAACAATCCGCGTATCAGATAATGGAAATGGTACACTTAGTGTTCAAACCACAGTGGATGACCAAGTCTTTGATCAAAATGCTGTTGTTGTGTTTAATAACCGTTATGATGCCAGTGGCACATTAGGCGGACAGGGTGCTACAAAAATTCAGGCTACAAAAACGCTAAATGGGCGTGACATGCTTGCTTCTGAATTTAACTTTGTCATAACGAACACAAAAGATGCCACTAAAACACCGGTATCGAACGGTACAAACCAGTCTGCAGCGAATGGACAAGCAGCAAACATTGAATTTACACCGATAACTTATACAACCCAGCAGTTGAATGCAGATGTTGCCAAGGGTTTAGCTATCAAAGAACAAAATACCTATATTTATAACTATACTGTGGAAGAAATGAAACCAGCTACTGGTGTTCAAAGTGTACGATCCAGCTTTACAATTCAGGTGCAAGTAACGGATCAAGGCGATGGCACATTAGCTATAGAAGTCATCTATCCGGAAGGTACGACAGCCTTAGACTTTGTCAATGTATATGGACAAAATGCCAAAGCATCCATTGATATGAAGGGAACTAAAGTCTTGCAGGCCAATAGCGGAGCGAATCTACCGGATATCACAGGTAAATATCAATTTACGATTACCGGATCTGAGGGGGCACCGATGCCTTCAATCACAACTGTGAGCAATGATGCTTCTGGAAATGTTGATTTTGGTTTAATAGAATATACGATGGAAAATGTATTCGGCAATGTCGAAGAGACAACAGAAGATACACAGGAAGTGGATGCATCTACACGCTCTAAGACATTTACCTATACCATTAGTGAATCGGGTGCTGTGGCTGGTGTAACCAATGATACAACTGTGAAGACCGTTACAGTTACAGTGACAGATAATGGAGATGGCACATTAAGTGTTGTTTCCACTCCGACACAAGGACCTAAATTCAAATTTGTGAATGTATATCAAACTACGACTGTGACAAGTTCACCAACGGATGGCACAGTATCCATTCAAAAAGAATTGGAAGGTCAGAACTTAGAAGCTGGTCAATTCACATTCCAGATGAAGGATACAGCGGGAAATATAGTATCTGAAGCTACAAATGATGCCGATGGCAACGTTGTCTTTGCCCCAATCACCTTTGATAAAGCAGGTACATATCAATATTCCATCTCTGAGTTTAATACAGGAGTCTTGGGTATGAACTACGATACTTCTGTATATAATGCCGTAGCTATTGTTACGGATCAGGGCGATGGTACCTTAAAGGTAGAATGGACGGTTACTAAAGATCAAAAAGCAGTAGATTTTATCGTATTTAAAAATACGTATGCCCCAATCAGCAGTGCCAATGTACAGCTTGGCGCTATCAAGAAGTTAGAGGGTAAAGAGCTAAGCGATGGACAGTTTACTTTTGAGTTAAAAGATGAAGAAGGAAATGTAGTATCTAAAGTAACAAACAACGAAAAAGGAATGATCAACTTTGCACCAATTGACTTTGACAAAGCTGGTAACTACAGTTACACAATATCCGAAGTCAATGATGGACAAGAAGGTATTCAATACGATGAAAGTATCTATGATATCGTGATCCATGTAGAAGATGATCAAAAAGGACATATAGTTGTCACAACTTGTGACATCACGAAAGATGGAGAAGCACAAGAAGCTATCATCTTTACCAATACATACCAGGAAAATGAGCAGCCAGGAAACGGTGGTCAAGAAGATCCAGGTCAGAATACAGATGGATCTGATACTGCAGCTAAGACAGGAGCAGGATTATTCATCAGCTTAATCGGCAGTGCTGTTTCTTTAATGGGACTCTTATTGGTATGGCGTAAACGAGCTTAATAAACACAAACAAAGGGACTTCGGTCCCTTTTGTCATATCTTCGTTGTTATAAAAATGTTATATGAATGAAATTTCCAATTATACATCATATGGCTATTGTATTTGAATTTAAATACGTTAAAATAATGATTAGGTTATTAGAGGGTGAGATACAAGGAGGATTCCAATGAAAAAGGTGGAACGTATTTTGTATGTCACACTTTCTGTACTTTTAGTATTGTGTACAGGTTTTTTATTCTATGAATTGATCACATTTAAGGCAATACCTAATCAATTTTTGTTCTTAGCTATTGCCGTTTTTTGCGTGCTGGATGTTTTGTTGATCTTATTAGTTAATTTCTATTTTAAAAAGAAGATCGGACGAATCATCAGTGCTGTTTTTATGGTCTTGGTCATGGTTGTCAGCGGCACTGTTGGCTATTATGTGCAGGCTACCAATTCTATGTTGGAAAAGATATCAACACCATCAAGAGGCGCAAATATGGTATCGGTCATTGTCAAAGAGAGCAGTGATTATGAAACCATACAAGATATGAAAGAAAAGACGATCGGTATGCTTTCGACGATTTCCAAAGATCGAACAGAGACATGTGTCAAAGATATTGAATCACATCATGTCGATTTTGAAAGACAGAAGTATGATTCTTTATCAGGTATGGTGGATGCGTTTTATAAGGATGAGGTAGAAGCTATTATCTTACCGGAGTCCAGTCGCTCGGCAATTACGGATATGGAAGACTTTGCTAACTTTAATCAAAATACGCGCGTGATCTTTCAAACAGAGATTGAAGTGAATAATAATACAGAAGCAAAATCTGTCGATGATATCACGAGTCATTCGTTTAATGTACTGATAACGGGTAGTGATTCTCGTGTCGATATTGAAGAAAATGCCCGCTCGGATGTGAATATGGTTGTAACAGTCAATCCGAATACGCAGACCATTTTATTGACAAGCATTCCTCGTGACTATTATGTGACAACCGTTTGTGATGCGGACGATGGCTGCCAAAACGGAGCTATGGATAAACTGACACATACAGGAATGAATGGTGTCAATACAACTAAGATGACAATAGAGAATTTATTAGGAATCGAAATCAATTACACGTTTAAGGTAGGCTTTGACAGTGTAACCGAAGTGGTCAATGCTTTAGGTGGCATTGATGTTAATGTACCGGAAGAAGCTGCTGTGGCCAGTTCTACACAAACTAAAGGCTTTAGTATTGCGGCAGGACAGCAGCATATCGATGGAAAAACAGCCTTAAATTTCTCAAGAGAACGTTATGCCTATGTGGATGGTGACAGACAGCGAACCAGAAACCAGCAAATTGTTTTGATGGGGATCATTGATGCCGTGACTTCACCATCGGTTTTGATGAATTATACATCACTGTTGGAAGCCTTGGGCAATACCTTTGAAACCAATCTCTCCAGTGATGAAATTGCCAGCCTGGTGCAGTTTCAATTGGATAAAAATCCGTCCTGGACGATTGAACAATATATGTTGGATGGAACCGGTGATAGCTTGATGTGTGCGGAATTAGGAACAACGGCGTATGTCATGATTCCCGATCAAGCAACGGTAAAAGAGGCAAAACAGAAAATTTCGGATGTATTGCATGCCGATACATCGACCAGTGAATAAAAAGAAGGAGTATTACGGAATGAATGAAAAAATGGAAATGAATCAGGATGAAATGGAGATTGATCTAAAAGACCTCTTTAATGCCCTGAAGAAAAAAATCGTACCAATTGCCTTTACGTCCATTGTCTTTGCGATGATTGGATTGGTGCTTGCCACATTTATCATCCCGAAACAATACAGCAGTGAAGCCACGATTTATATCACACCGCGAATCAGTGAACAAGGATCAATCGACTACAACAGTATTCAAACCAATTCTCGTATGGTCAATAACTATATGCAGATCCTGCAGGGAGAAACGATTACAGCACAGGTAGCGGACAAAGTAGGACTGGAAGATTATAAAGAAGTTTTAGATACTTTAACGATCAGTAATGCCACCGATACTGAATTGATCGATATTCAATCGACAACCACCGATCCACAGTTAGCCTATGAGATCGTAGAAAATACCATTTCTGTCTTTAACGAAGAGATGTTAGATGTACTTCGTATTGATAACTTAGCTGTAATTAACGAACCGAAAGTTAATGAAAATCCGGTATCACCAAGTCGTTCTAAATTTACCTTGATTGGTTTTGCGGCTGGTTTGATCATATCTGCTGGTATCGTTACCGTTTACTACTTGTTTGATAATCGTCTTCGTACTAGAGAAGCGGCCGAAAATTATCTGGGAATCCCAGTATTGGCTACTGTGCCTTATAAAAGGTAAGGTTGTATGTCTTTTATAGATACACATAATCATTGTACATGGGGTATTGATGATGGCATACAAACACTGGAAGAGTGTAAAGCTTTGTTTCAAATGGCCAAAGAAGATGGCATTGATACCATCATTGCCACGCCACATTTTATCCCCGGAAGACAACAGTGGAATGAAGTCAGTCAGATGGCAGATCGTATGTTGGAAACAAGAGATTTAGCCCATACCTTTGGTATTGCCTATTATTCCGGTTCAGAACTTTTCTTAAATGAAGATTATTTAGAAATGATAGAAAAGGAATGGTTTTACCCCTTGGCAAATTCCCATTATGTTCTTTGTGAATTTAATGTACGTGAAAAGCTGCAGGATACTACGCAGGTAGAAGACAGGTTGTATGAGCTGATCATTCGTGGTTATACACCGATCGTAGCCCATGTAGAACGTTATTTTCATGCGAAGTTGGACATAGAACGTGTACAAGAATGGATCAACATGGGATGCAAGATCCAAGTCAATCGTACCAGCCTATTAGGTGATCATGGACGAACAATTCAAAAAAATGCTTATCAGCTATTTAAAAACGGCATGGTGCATATTGTCGCCAGTGATGCACATCGCGCAAATGGTCATCGTATCTGTAGATTATCCGATGCCTATCAATGGATTCAAAAGAATGTAGGACAAGAAGCCGCTGATTTAGTACTCCATATAAATCCGGAACATATTTTAAAGAATGAACCATTAGAAAATATGACAAAACCAGAATCTAATCGAAGATTCTGGAAAGGAAGGGAATAGATATGAAAAAGAGAAATGCAACAAAGAATTCAAAACAGTTTGATGAATTGGAAGTGTATCGACATTTACGTACCAATATCGAATACTCTTCCGTTGATACCAGAGTACAGGTCGTCAATATCACAAGCTCAAATCCAGGAGAAGGAAAGACAACAACATCTTCGAATTTAGCTATCGTCAGTGCCAATCAGTTTAGTAAGGTGTTATTGGTTGATTGCGATATGCGAAAACCGCAGATTCATAAAAAGTTTAATATCTCCAATCGTTTTGGTTTAAGCAATGTCTTAGCCCAGGATGATATGAATATTCCCGATAACTTCTTCCAAAAATTTAAAGATAAAAAGGGCGAAGGCGTACTTTATGTATTACCAGCCGGCATCAAAGTACCAAACCCTTTGGAACTATTATCCAGCGATAAGTTTAAAGAGTTTTTAGCATATATGCGTCAACGCTTTGACTTTATCATTTTAGATTGTCCACCGGTTCTTTCTGTTTCCGATGCGATTCCGGTTTCCTGTGTGAGCGATGGCACGATTTTTGTCGTATCGGCGCAGGATACCGATAAAAAAATGGCACATACCGCGTTAACACAGCTGCAAAGAAACGGAGCCCATGTGATTGGTACTGTTTTAAGCAAGGCGGATCGTACAACCGAATCTTATTATAACTATTATTAAAAGAAAGGGGAGCAAATATGGAACGAGAAACCCCAAAAAAAGAAAATACGGAATTCAAAGATCTTCCGGATGTCAAGATCGATCCGGAAAAAGCAACATCGAAACACAATTCTTCCAAGAAGACCGGAATTATTATTGGTCTTCTAGTTGTGTTAGTTGTACTTTTTGGAGCCGGTTATTTTATGCTTCAATCAAGACAGCAGCCTGCCAAGCCGGTGGAAAAAGAAGTGCAGGAAGAAAAAGAGGAAAAAGAAAATAAAGATACGACACCACCAGAATTTGTAGGCATGCAGGATCGTATTGTCGTGGAATTAAACGCATTAGATGTGGATCTTACAAAATATTTCCTTGCGACAGATGATGGAAAACAAGCTGAAATCAGTATTACCGGCGATGTAAATCTGGCAGCCGAGGGCGAATATCCGATTGTCGTTACTGCAACCGATGAAGCTGGCAACAAAACTGAACATAATGTAACAGTACAAGTCATCAGTGAAAATACAATGAGTACGGGTATTGAATTTTCTTGTTACGTCGATGGAAGCATACCATTAGAAGCCGGAACCAAACAACGGTTGATGGCAAATGTCATCTATTTCTACTATCAGGATCAAAATCCGGAGATCCAACAAAAAATCAATGAGTTGCAGATCGATGTCAGTCAATATCCAACACAGACAACATGGCATCCATCGATGCAACAGACAACACCAACGGTATAAAGTGAGAGCATGACAACTCTCACTTTTTTCAGTTATATTAGAAACATAATAAGAATTCAGAATTATTTCAAGTATAACTGAAATAATTTATAAAAAGCATTTTATTTCAAGCATATCTGTAATAAAATGGTGTTGAGGTGATACACGTGATCAAACGAGAAGCTTATATGCGTCAAATTCGACCTTTTATGAATACAGAGTTAATTAAAGTGCTTACTGGATTTCGCCGTAGTGGAAAATCTGTTATGCTAGAACTGATTCAGGAAGAACTGTTAAAAACAGGAGTAAAAGAAGAACAATGTATTTCTATTAATTTTGAGAATATGAAGAATGCTCATCTATTGGATGCGATATCTTTACATGATGAGATTTTAAGAAGAATAGAATCTATTGAAGGAAAAGCTTATCTTTTCTTTGATGAAATTCAAGAGGTCGTTCATTGGGAAAAATGTATCAATTCACTTCGTGTAGAATTAGATTGTGATATTTATATTACAGGCTCGAATGCGAAGCTACTTTCTGGAGAATTGGCAACCTATTTAGCAGGAAGATATGTAGAATTTGTGATCTATCCATTTTCTTTTCAAGAATTTATTGAATTGTACCATACGATTTATCCAGAAGAGACAAATCATCAGTGTTTCCGTAAATATCTGATGTTTGGAGGTATGCCTTATCTTGCAAACCTACGTTATGATAATAATGCCAATCAACAGTACTTACGAGATTTATTTAATTCCGTAGAATTAAAAGATATTATCAAACGAAATAAGATACGGGATGTGGATCTCTTAGAGCGTATCATAGCTTATGTGACTCTAAATATTGGTACATCATTTTCAGCCTTTTCGATTTCCAAATATTTAAAAAGTGAAGGGCGTTCCATTTCTTCAGAAACAATCATGAATTACTTAAAGGCTTGTATGGATGCTTTCATGTTTTATCAAGTAAAAAGAGAAGATCTTCAAGGGAAAAAGATTTTAACGGTCAATGAAAAGTATTACGTAGTAGATCACGGTATTCGAGAAGCTGTTTTTGGAAATAATCAAAAAGATATACAACTTGTGCTGGAAAATATCGTATATATGGAATTATTACGTAGAGGCTATACTGTATTTGTAGGAAAAATTGATAATCAGGAAATTGATTTTGTATGTCATAAACAAAATGATAAGATTTATATTCAAGTGTCCTACTTATTAGCTTCAGAAGAAACTATTGCGCGTGAGTTTGGTGTGTTTGATAAAGTACAAGATAATTATCCAAAATATGTTATCAGTATGGATGAATTTGATATGAGTCGCAATGGAATCAAACATAAGAATATTATTGATTTTCTGTTGGAATCGGAATGGACATAATGATAACCGTTTGGATTTAATTAAGTAAGCAAAAGCGAATGTATAAAAGTGGGTACATTCGCTTTTATACGTTATGATGAATGTATCAAGGATTGCTCTTTATAAAAGTTTGATTTATTAGAATCACCTAAATTTTCATATTGTATAGATAAGAGGTATTCTAAATAACTTTTTTCTTTACTGTCCATTGAGTGTAATTGACTTTCCATTTCATCAACATATTTTGTGCATTTTTCAAAAATGATTAGATAACATTTTAAAGCATCCTGATATAGTTCTTTTTCTTCTAATGATTTTATATCTTTCAAAATGGATTTACATTGCTTCTTGTTACGTTTTGACAAGTAATAATCATAAGCTTTTAATAGAAGATCACATCTTTGTGTTTTTCCTAAATTAAAGTCTAACATCTTCGTAAATTGATGATCGATTTCTTGTTCATCGCCTTCTAATAAAAAAGCATTTAACTTTAGATATTCAATGTTATAAGGTGGAAATAACAATTTAGTTAATCTAGAGTTAGCAATTTGAGAAAAACGGCTAACATCTTGATTTTTTATACAATTTAATAGCTGTTTAAATTTGTAGTTTTTTAGAAAACGTGTACCTAAGATGCATAGAGCACAAAGAAAGACAGCTAGTAAAATAAAATGTACATTATCATTCATTACGATCATCTCCTATTAAAAAATTTATTTAAGAAAAATGCTACTCCATCTTCTTCGTTTGATTTAGTAACAAATGCAGCATGCTTTTTCACAATATCGGATGCGTTTTCCATAGCAACTGAGTATTTAACATTTTTAAACATGCTGATATCATTTTCTCCGTCACCAAATACTATGACTTGATCGGGTGAAATTTGATTTTCTTCCATATATAAAGAAAGTGCGTTGCCTTTTGAAACGGTAGAGGGAGCAATCTCTAACATTCTGGGGCAAGTTCGAACCGCATGATATTCTTCGGGCAGCAGCTTGAGAATTTTATCCAGTATTGAATCTATAAAGGCTTCATCATGACTAAGGTTAATTTTGTTTATATTTTCTTTATCGATTTCATCAAAGTTAAAAATACGTTTTTGATCCGGGTATCCTTCTCGAGTATCATTAACCCATGACCATGGTCCGCCCATCCATGGATAATCGCTACTGAGTTGACGATTTTTTCTTTCTTTTATTTTGTAAGGCATGATAGATTCTGGAATATAATAATATACACCGTTATCAAAATATATCTGGATTTCTGTTTTAAATGGTTCATATAATTGACAAAGGTTAAGTGCCTCACTTTTATTCATTTGGCGAAAAATCTGTCTTTTTTTGGTCTTTACATCCGTTAGAGCAACTCCATTTGATTCAATGAATAGTCCATTATATTTTTCTAACTGTAATTCTTTTGCGTAGGGATACAGTCGCTTAAAACCTCGACCACTTGATAATATAATTTGTATTCCTTGTTTTTGGCAAAACTGTAAAATTTCTTTATTTGTTTTTGAAATTAGATTATTTGAATTTAAAAGTGTACCATCCATGTCGGATACAATTAATCGAATGGTCATAAATCATATTCCTTTCGAATATTATTTAATAATTTTATGGATAAATCTCCATGAATCTCAAATTCATGAGAAGTGGCCTCAATCGATATAGAGTATTGATAATTATGTTTTTTTAAAAATGAGAATAGATTATGTAATAATTCCATATCGTTTTCTATGATAAAATTTCGATTTCTGTTTTTATCCCAACCACAAATGTGAATATGACGAACTTTATTAAAACAAGCTTCCAGCTGCGAGAAGTTTTCGCCTGCTAGAAAAGCATGATATAAATCCCAAACAATTCCTAAAAAAGGGTGATTTATATCTTGAATAAGTTTGTACATTTCCATGGTATGATTTCCAAAATTACATCCATATGGGTGTAAAGCTTCACCTAAAATTGAAATCCCTAGTTTTGAAGTATAGTCGACTGCATTCTCTAAAAAGCTTTTAAATTGTTTGGTTGCGCTTTGATATGGAAAATCGTTAGGGATGATTCGACTTTTTGGTGAACCGATTCCAATAGATTGAATGCCTAATTGGTATCCTCGATTTGCGACTTTTTTAAGATAATCTATATTTTTATTTAGATTGAAATTTGGACCAACCAGAGAAATATTTTCATCGCTGAACGCATTGAATCCAATAACTGGAATTTTTGTTTGTTTTATGTAAGCTACTTTGTCTGACCATTCTTTTTCTGAAAATGATCCAATTTCTTTTCCGGGCAATTCCACAAAATCGTATCCTAGTTCTTTTGCGAATTCGATTTTTGAAACAGGAACACAGCAACCAATTTTCATCTAAATCAACTCCTTTACACGATATCTAAAGTTATATCATATTCCTTGCAATAATCTTTGTATGGTTTAGGAACATTTTCGTCAGTAATAATTCGTTTAAAGTCTGTAATTTGTGCAAATGTACTTAAAGAAGTTTGATCAAATTTAGTAGAATCTAAAAGTAAATAGCTTTCTTGGCTTTGTTTGATCATTGTTGATTTAATTACTGCATCACCATGATCTGGATTCGTAGCTCCAGAATGGATGGTTAAACCCGTAGTAGCAATAAAAGATTTGTTCAAGTTTAATGTATGTAAATAATCCCAATCATGAACATCAATTAAAGAGTGGGAAGAATGTTTTAGTTTGGAGCCTACAACAATCATATCCCAGTTTTCCACTTCCATCACCTTACTCATTACATGAATATTGTTTGTTACAAAAGTAAGGTGAAAGCTTTTATCAATGAAATCTATGATACCTGAAGTCGTTGTACCGGCATCAATGAATAAAATATCATTATCTTGTATTAATCCAGCCGCGTATTTAGCAATTCTCCACTTTTCCTGACTTTTTTTGTTCATTCGAGCTGTATATTTACTACTTTGTTTTTTTTCGATTGCTTTGACACCGCCATAGAATTTTTGTAGTAAATTTTGCTCTGCTAACTCATTGATATCTCGACGTGCTGTATTAATGGATATTTTGAATTGATTGGTAATCTCCTTTAAAGTTCTATATTCAGATTCGGATACAAATTTTATAATTTCTTTTTTTCTTTGTTCGCTTGTCATTTCATTTCTCCCTTTTAGTTTTTACTATATGTAATTGTCGTTTGCCATATTAATAATAGCATATTTGAACTAATTTCAACAACAAAATACCCATAAAATTACCAAATAAGGAAATAAATTACTAATAAATTAACAAATATATATTGAAAATATTGTTGATTCGTGGTAATTTGTAAGCGTTTAAAGGAGGCACATTATGGCAGAAAGAAAAATATTATTAGCATCACATAGTTATTTGGCGAAAGGATTAAAAGAATCTGCAGAATTCTTTTTGGGTAAACAAGAATCAATGCAAGCCATATGTGCTTATTTGGATTCATCAGATGACTATCTTAAAGAAATCCAGTCTTTTATTGACACAGCTAAGGAAGGGGAGGCGATTATTTTAACAGATATTATTGGTGGCAGTGTCAATCAGCAAGTCGTCACGATGGTGGAAAACAGTCGAAAAAGAATACCCATAATTTCTTCGATGAATTTACCAATCGTCTTGGCAGTAGCATTATCTACTGGATTAATGAACAATCAATTGGCAACAAAACTTTGTCAAGATTGTGAACCTAAAGTTGTTTGTATGAATGAATTTAATGTGAGGGATAAGGAGGGAGATTTAGATGAGTTCTTCGAATAGTCTTTCATCCCATAGAATGTTTCGGTTAAAGCCTGAGATTTTTACGGAGAAAGATTTGAAGACATGTTTTGAAAATTTAGAGATTAATGAAAATGATCTAATTATTATTGGTTCTTCTTCATTACAGAAAGTTAAGGAAGCTAATCGCGACAAACAAGCAATAATCCTCGAAACAAAAAAATACGGCACAGGAGAGCCGCATGAATCATGGGTCAATCAAATTTTAGAAGAATCCAATAAAAAGGATTTTCACAGGGTGATTGCGATTGGTGGCGGAGGTATTATAGATATTGCGAAATTCTGTGTGTTTGGAGATGGACGATCAATTCAACAGTTATTCAGTGATAAAGAAAAACTGAATAAAAAAAGAGAATTGATTGCGATTCCTACTACGTGTGGAACTGGCAGCGAAGTGACAAGTGTCGCTGTAGTCGAGATTGAAGCCCTGAAAAGTAAATTAGGATTACAAATTGATGCACTGTTTCCAGATAAATCGATTTTAATCGGAGATATGTTAGAGAATTTACCATATCCGGTTTTTTCGAATACATCAATTGATGCTTTGGCACATGCGATTGAATCTTTACTATCTCCGAAAGCAAATGCTTACACAGATCTCTTTGCAAAAAGGGCAATACAGATTATTGTTAATAATTTTCTGGAAATTGATGGAAAACGATGTTTGCCTAACGACTTACAGAATGCGTTAATTGCGGCAAACATGGCAGGAATTGCATTCAGTATTGCAGGTTGTGCCACAATGCATGCTTTGTCTTTTCCTTTAGGAGCGCGATATCATTTGGCACATGGAGAAGCGGTCTATGCAGTTATGTGTAGTACATTGAACTATTATAAAAATATTGGCGTTTCATTAGACAAATTAGAAAAAGCCTTAAAAGATTCATTTCCGGTTTCAAGTGATAGGGTAAAAGATTTGATTTCATTGTTGAGAAGTAATCATCAAGAACCCTCCTTTGAAGAAATGAAGATCACAAAATCAGAGTGTAAGGATATGGCAAAAGTTGTCTATGAAAAACAACAGCGCTTGTTGGTAAATTCGCCAAGAGAATTAAGTGAAAAGGACTTAGAAATAATTTATAGAAACTGTTTAAAAAAAGAGAGAACGTAAACTCCCATCCAAAAGGATGGAAAAGACTGCAATCTTTTACGTACCTCTCGGAATAAGAATAGCATATTTATTCTTTAAATGCTAAAGTTCTAAAATTATTTGTAAAGATGGAGGCTATATGATTATTCAAATTCGAGTAGATGACCGTTTAATTCATGGTCAAATTGCAGTGGTGTGGTCAAAACAATTTAATGTTAATCATATGGTTGTAGCAAATGATAGAGCTGCTAAAAATGAAATACAGCAGATGGCACTAAAAATGGCTACACCAAATGGAATTAAAGTTTTGATTCGTAGCGTAGATGATGCGATTCAGATTTTTAATAATCCGAAATCAAAAGATATTAAGATGTTTGTTTTGACGGATACGATTAGAGATGCATTGAAAATTGCTCAACATTGTAAAGTAGAATCTATTAATGTGGCGAATGTGGGACGTTTTGATACATCTGAAAATAAGACAAAATTAAATTCTGACGTGGTTTGTAATCCAGACGAGCTGGAAGCACTTGAGGAAGTTGCAAAATTAGATATTGAAACAATTCACTGGGTAATTCCTACAAATCCTAAAATTAGTATTTCAAAATTATTAGAGAACAAAGGAGGATAAACATCATATGTTTAATGTCGCTCTGTTATCTGCTATATCCTATTTCATCTGCTATGGTGGAAACTGGATTTTTGGGCAGAGTATGTCAGATCGTCCAATCGTAATCGGTGCTTTTACTGGTTTATTGCTTGGTGATCTTTATCAAGGTTTGATTATTGGTGCTGCTTTGGAAGCTGTCTTTATGGGTAGTGTAAATATAGGTGGACAGATTTCTGCGGATCATTCCGCAGCAACAGTCTTTGCGGTTGCGTTTGCTACGAATTCTGCGTTAGATCCTAGTGCAGCATTAGCAATTGCTACTCCTATCGGTATTTTGATGGGATTTGTAACAATGGCAGTTAATAATATTTTCTTAACGGTCTTTACATCTTTAATGGATAAATGGGCACTGGAAGGAAATGAGAAAGGCTTATTGATCTATTTAAACTTTGGTGTCTGGTTTGTTAAGAACGTTTTCTTTGCGGTTATTGTTTTTGCGGGTGTTTATGTTGGATATAACGCCGTAGATGCATTTGTCAATTCAATTCCAGAAGTAATCATGACAGGACTTAATGTTTGCGGACAATTGTTACCGGCAGTCGGTTTGGCATTACTGATGAAGATGATTTGGTCAAAAGAAATTGCGGTTTATTATTTCTTAGGATTTATTATGTTCATTTATTTAGGCTTGCCGATTGTAGCGATTGCTGCTTTAGGTATTATCCTTGTAGTAGCCATTGCTGTTAGAGATTTTGAAATTAATAAGCTGTCCATGCGAGCTGCTTCTGCCCCTTCTGAAAAGGGGAATGAAGACGATGAATTGGAGGACTTCTTACAATGAAAATGACTAGTAATCTATCTCGTGAAGATAAAAAGATGATTAACTCAATTTGTTGGCGATCTTTGAATGCACATTGCTCCAGAGTTGGTGGACAGGCCCGCCAAATGGCAATTGGTTTTTTATGGCAAATCATGCCTGCATTGAATCGATATTATAAAGACCAGCCAGAAAAAAAGAAAGATGCTTTATATCGTCATGTTCAGTTCTGTAATGTTTCCAATGCGATTTATCCATTTTTAGCTGGATTAGTTGCTTCAATGGAAAAAGAAAACAGTCAGTCTGACGATTATGATACAAGTTCAATCGTAGCTATTAAAGCTGCTCTTATGGGACCTCTTGCAGGAATAGGTGATTCGCTTTTATTCAGTGTTATCCGCCCGATTGCTGCCGGTATCGGAATTAGCTTTGCACAGCAGGGCTCCTTGTTAGGTCCGACACTGTTCTGGTTGATTTATAATGCTTGTACGATGTTCTTACGTTTTAGTTTAGGATATGTTGGATTTATTAGTGGTTCTAATTTTATCACTACAATGTATAAGAACGGAACTTTAAAGATTTTGACAAAATGTGCCAGTATCCTTGGTTTGGTTATGGTTGGAGCTATGACTGCTTCCACTGTTAAATTCTCGACTGCGATTACAATTGGAATTCCAGGTGGAGATCCAGTGGCATTACAAGATTCTTTAGATACATTGTTCTTAGGCTTAGTTCCATTGTTGATCACATTGGGTTGTAAAAAGTTATTGGATAAGAATGTCAATATCAACTGGTTAATGCTGGTGATTCTTGTATTATCAATGGTAATGGCTTTCTTACATATTGTTTAATCAAAAAGGATGTGTTTGTGTACGATAAACGCATCCTCCCTTTTTGAAAGGAGTTAAAATGACAAAAAAACTAACAATCATTCATACAACACCGGCTACGATCGTTTCTATTCCTAAACAAATAAATGAAATATATAAAGATTATTTTGAAATTGTAAATTTGATGGACGATTCTTTGTTAAATGAAATTAAAGAAAAAGGGGAATTGACTAAATCGGTTATGCAGCGCTTTATGCAATATGCTCTTATTGCACAGAATAATCAAAGTGATGCTATCCTTTTGGCTTGTTCTTCTATAGGAGTTTGTGGAAACATTGCTCGATCTTTTTTATCCATTCCATTATTTAAAATTGATGAGCCTATGGCAGAAAAGGCAGTAAATTTAGGCAATAGAATCTTAGTGTTAGGAACGGTTAAGAGCACGATGAAGCCAACTGTAGATTTGATTCAATCTAAAGCAAACCCAGATCAACACATTGAATCTATCTTTATAGATGGTGTATTTGCTTTACACGAAACAGATATAGATCAACATGATCAGAAAATAGCGGAAGTAGTAAAAGCACATCAAGATGAGTTTGATGTTTTTGTATTAGCACAGGCAAGTATGGCTGGTGCTTTACGTTTTTTAGATCATATGGATCATGTTTTGACAAGCCTACCATTAGGTTTGTATCAACTGAAAAGTGTACTAAAAGATGAGGTGAAATAAATGGAATATGTTCAAAAAAAAGAAGTTGCTATTGATGCCCTTCCAGGGAGAGGACTTCAGCGTATTGTCGGAAAAAAAAGTCTGTTTGACAGTGATCAAATGACAGTGGGATATGCTCTTTATAGTAAAGAATATGGAGAAATGGAACCTCACAGTCATGCGGAGGAAACCGTCATTATTACACACAGCGAAAAAGGCTGGATCGAGTGGGGAGATACAAAAGATAATTTATCCCATCGATGTGAATTAGAAGAAGGTATGGTATTTCACATTCCAAAAGGAGAGTGGCATGTATTCCGATATGCTGAAGGTGGATGTGTAGAAATCGTATTCATTTATGGACAAACAGATCAGGTTCGTCCGGAAGATAAATAGGAGGATATTTATATGTTAGTAACAATGAAAGAAATTTTGGATCATGCCAAAAAGAACGGTTATGGAGTAACAGCTCCCAATGTACAGAGTGAAGATACAGTACGAGCAGTGCTTGAAGTAGCGCAGGAGTATAACGCACCAATGATCGTTGATGTCAATTCCTTTATCCATCCGGATCTTCCATGGTTTGTTCATATGATTCGTGATTTGGCAAATCAAGTCAAAGTGCCGGTTGCTATTAATTTGGATCATGGAAAAACATATAAGGATATGGTGTTAGGCATTCAAAGCGGTTTTACTTCCATCATGGTCGATCGTTCTTCATTACCGTATGAAGAAAATGTAAAACAGACAAAAGAAGTTGTTAAAATGTGTACACCTTTAGGTATTAGTGTAGAAGCAGAGCTTGGTCATGTTGGTATGGGTGATAATTATGCAGTCGATGGTGTAAGCAATCTTACTGTACCGGAAGAAGCTGCACGCTTTATTGAAGAAACCGGTGTGGATTGTTTGGCTGTTGCCATTGGTACAGCACATGGTCGTTACAAAGGAACGCCACACATTGATTTTGAAAGATTGGAACAAATTGTAAAAGCATGTGGTGATACACCTCTTGTACTACATGGAGGAAGTGGAACCGGTGATGAAAATTTATCAAAAGCTGTTCATTGTGGAATTCAAAAAGTGAATTTGGCAACAGAATTAATCGTAGCCGGAAAAGAGGAATTAGTTAAATTCTTTGAAGATCCTAATTTTGATAAATGGAAATTGATTCCTACATTTAAAAAAGGATATAAGGATAGATTGGCTCATTACGTTAAATTATTTGATCAAGCAGACAAAGCATGGACTAAGTAGATTTAGTATATGGAAACAACTAGAAAGCTTGGAGTCATCGCAGATGACTTTACCGGAGCAAGTGATGCTGCCTCGTTCTTATTAAAAGGTGGCTCACGTGTAATAATGTGTAATGAAATCCCAAAGGAATTCGATGAGGATTTTGATGCTTTGGTCATTGCTTTAAAAATTCGAAGTGTTTCTCCAAAAGAAGCTATAAGACAAGTTGAAGAAGCTTTAATCTTTTTAACAAAGATGGGATGCAATTCTTTCTATTACAAATATTGTTCAACATTTGATTCGACTCCTAAAGGGAATATAGGCGTTGTTATGGATTATTTAGTTGAAAAACTCCATGTTTCATACTCCGTGCTTTGCCCTAGTTTGCCTGTCAATGGACGTATAGTTGAAAATGGTTATTTGTATGTGAACGGTGTTTTGCTTGATCAGAGTCCTATGAAAGATCATCCATTAAATCCAATGTGGGATTCCTTCATTCCAAATTTGATGAAACCTCAAAGTAAATACGTGTGTGAAGTTTTACGATATAACCAAATGGATGAAGGAAATCTTGAGAAACTGGAAAAGAAAAATAAAGGAGTTCCATTTTATATCATCCCAGATTATAAAACAGATACAGATGGTAAGAATATTGCAGCATTATTTGAACATTTACCTTTGTTAAGCGGAGGGTCTGGTTTATTAGAGTATTTAAGTCCAAAAAGTCAAAAGGAAATAGTTTCTCACGAAAATTCATCTGTTAAAAAGCCTATCATTCTTTGTGGTAGCTGCTCTAAGGCAACAAAAGAACAAGTGCAATTTTTCAAAGAAAAAGGAGGTTGTACGATCTCTATTGATTCAAAAAAACTTTTAGAAAAAACTTTGAGTTCAAAAGCTATTTTTGAAACCGTTCAAAAACAAAATAAACCGGTATTAGTTTACAGCAATGCCATTGAACAGGATATGAATCAATTAAAGATGAATCCCGATTTCTATCAGGCTTCTAAAGCAATGGAGAGTTTCATGTCAGAATTAAGTGTGTTGGCATATGAATCCGGATTTGATCGAATCGTTGTAGCTGGTGGAGAAACTTCTGGAGCGGTTATTAAAGCATTAGGCTTTAAGAGTTTTTATATTGAAAAGAATATAGATCCAGGAGTTCCTGTATTAAGACCGTTAGATTCACCAAAAAACACAGTTATTCTAAAATCAGGAAATTTTGGAAGTAGGGATTTCTTTATAAAAGCTATCCAATAGATCATTTAATTTATATGAATTAATTTTCTGACTACCAAGAAGTTTACAATTCACAAGAGAACCTAAACTAGATTACTAGTGGGTTCTCTTTTTACTATGTGGCAAGCAGTGATGTTAGAAAGTTGTTTGTAAAAGTTTATAAATTCCTCGTAAAAAAGCCTCTTTCTGTTCCGGGGGAAGTTGACAAATGGATACGGGGGGGGGTAAAATGGACAACGAACAGATCAATAACGGCTCTGTTCGGCTCAAGTATGGAATTTTCTTTTGGGATTATGGGTCTGTTTCCCACAATCCAGAGGAGAGTTTATCCCTTTTTGATCTTTTTTTGTTTTCCCATCGCTGTGTCGTAGAAAGGAGGATGGATATGGATCAAGTTAGAACTCCTTTCCCCCACCTTCTTTTTCGGTATCTTCGGGACTATCGTGTTGGATTGAAACACACCCTCTAAAAACCTAATGATTTGTACAAATAACCTAATTAAAAAAAACTGGTATGTCCTGTTTGTACTGACACCTTATGAAGATTCGCTCTGTACCTATCTCAAGGAAAGGTATGGTGCCGATGCTTTCAGTGTGAAGATGGAAAACTATCGAAAAGATAAAAAATGTATCGAGATCAAATCGGCCTTTCCCGGCTATGTCTTTGTGTGTAGCCCCCTACCGCAGGATGCTTTCAACGATTGGCTGTTTCATCTCGAATTTAAAAAGGGATTGATCAGGCAGCTGTGCTATAAGGAAACGGCTGCGCTTCGTGCGGAGGAGATACGGGTCTTTGAACAATTTCTGGACAAGGACCATCTCTTTCGCATGTCGTATGGTCATTTAAAGAACGGTCGTCTGGTGATCGATCAAGGTCCTTTGAAAGGATTTGAAGACTATATCACCAGGTACGATAAAAGAAATCGTCTGGCCACACTGGATCTTTTTTTTCTGGATCAGAAGTGGATGGCCGGCGTCACTCTGACGGACAGTGATAAATGAGGGGTCTGTAGCTGGTTTACCGCATGGACCGTTCATTTTGGTTATGGTTTATCTTGCCTGATCGTAAGATCGGGAGGGAGAACCATAGCCTTTTTTTGTGTGTGAAGGAAAGGGAATGGAAATGACGGGAATCGGATGGCTGAACCTGATAGCCAATCTGGCCGGTGCCGCAGGGATGATCTATCTGCTGCCGCTGGGCATTGATTATGAAATACGGATCATCCTGTTTTACGGGATCGTGCAGCTGATGGTGGGAAGATACCGAAACAATGTACTGCTCATCTGGGATGAGATTCGACTGATCATCATCAGTCACTGCTGGTTCTTTGTCGGTGTGATCCTGTTCTTTAAGATATCCAGTCTGGAGATCCTTTTCTGGCTGCTGGTATTAACGATAACGACCGCTTTGATCAGTATCGTCTTTGCCCGGTATTCGAGAATCTGGTTTCGGAATACTTTCAAGAAGAATGTGCTGGTCATTGGTATCGGCCATACGGCGGAAAAACTCTGGAATGTCTGTCGCACCAATCGATTCAGTCTGATGGACGTTCGAGGCTTTATCTCCTGTAACGATACCAAACGATTACCAACGATCTATCAGCAGGAAGAAGTGGTCAAGGAACACGTCTATTCTTTTGACAACATTGAAGAGGTCATAAAGAAAGAAAATATCCAGTCTGTGATTATCGCCATACCGCAGATCCAGAAACGGGATCTCAAGATGATCATGGATATGATACGGGACAAAGTTAAGGAGATCAAAGTCTTACCAAGTTTTGAAAACCTGGTGACCTTTGATTCCAGAGTAGATGATTTTGACGGTCTTTTAATGATCTCCACCGCACAGACGGAAATCAATCTGTGGGTTCGTATTGGAAAACGGATTTTAGACATTTGTGGAGGAATTGCCGGTTGTTTAGTACTGCTTCCACTTTACTTCTATGTACGAAGAAAGAACCATCAGTCCGGAGACTATGAGCCGGTCTTTTTTAAACAGAAGCGGATCGGAAAGAACGGCAAAGAATTTACGATCTATAAATTCAGAACCATGGTGCCCAATGCGGAGCAAATCTTGGATGAACTGATGGAAAAGGATCCGGCGATCAAAGAAGAATACACCAAGAATAAGAAATTAAAGAATGATCCAAGAATCACAAAAGCAGGAAACTTTCTTAGAAAGACAAGTTTGGATGAGTTTCCACAGTTCATCAATGTCTTAAAGGGAGATATGTCACTAATAGGCCCTAGACCTTACCTACCTAGAGAAAAGGAAGATATGGGTATCTATTATGACATTATCATCAAGATGAAGCCGGGATTGACCGGCATGTGGCAGACCCATGGAAGAAGCGATGTGGACTTTGAGGATCGACTGGTTCTGGATGAATACTACTACCGAAACTACAACCTGTGGTTAGATGTGACATTACTGGTAAAGACAGTACGTACGATATTGGGTGGCAGTCATTCAGGAGCAATGTAATACGAAAAGAGGAAGATGAATGCGTTCTATTGATCTTACAAATAAAACGATACTGGTAACGGGAGCTGCAGGCTTTATTGGCTCCAACCTGGTTAAACGTCTGTATCAGGATGTTAACGATGTCAAGGTGATCGGTATCGACAATATGAATGATTATTATGATGTGCGTTTAAAGGAATATCGTCTGGAGGAATTATCACAATATTCCTCTTTTGTTTTTATCCGAGGAAATATTGCCAATAAGGATTTGATCAGGGAGACTTTTAAAACCTATCAACCGCAGATTGTTCTCAATCTGGCAGCACAGGCCGGTGTTCGTTATTCGATCATTAATCCGGATGCCTATGTGGAATCTAATTTGATCGGCTTTTATAACATTCTGGAAGCATGTCGTCATTCCTATGATGAAGGCAATACACCTGTAGAGCATCTCGTTTATGCAAGTTCTTCCAGTGTGTACGGCTCCAATAAAAAGGTACCGTACAGTACCGATGATAAAGTGGATCATCCGGTATCTCTATATGCGGCCACAAAGAAGTCCAATGAACTGATGGCACATGCCTATGCGAAGCTGTATAACATTCCGTCAACGGGATTACGATTCTTTACGGTCTATGGACCGGCAGGAAGACCGGATATGGCCTATTTTGGATTTACCAATAAGTTAAGGGAAGGCAAAACGATACAGATCTTCAACTATGGAAACTGTAAACGTGATTTTACCTATATTGACGATATTGTGACCGGTGTAGAAAAAGTCATGGGTAGAGCACCAGACAAACAGACGGGTGATGATGGGCTACCTGTACCGCCTTATGCACTCTATAACATTGGAAACAACCATCCGGAAAATCTTCTGGATTTCGTTCAAATCTTAAGTGAAGAACTGGTAAGAGCCGGTGTCTTACCGGAAGACTATGATTTTGAAGCGCATAAGGAACTGGTACCTATGCAGCCCGGTGATGTACCGGTAACCTATGCGGATACATCAGCATTGGAAAGAGATTTTGATTTTAAACCGAGTACGAGTCTTCGAGAGGGACTTAGAAGATTTGCCGAATGGTACAGAGACTTTTATAGGGAGAAAGAATCATGAGAGAGTTTAAAGATCTAAAGATAGCAGTAGCCGGAACCGGGTATGTAGGATTATCCATTGCGACACTGTTGGCCCAGCATCATAAGGTAACGGCTGTGGATATTCTTCCGGAAAAGGTGGAACTGATCAATCAGAAAAAGTCACCGATCCAGGACGACTATATTGAGAAGTACTTGGCAGAGAAAAATTTAAATCTGACGGCTACCCTGGATGCGGAGGAAGCCTATAAAGATGCTGATTATGTGGTCATTGCCGCACCTACCAACTATGACAGTAAGAAGAATTTCTTTGATACCAGTGCAGTTGAAGAAGTGATCGATCTAGTCATGAAGTACAATCCGAAAGCTATCATGGTCATCAAGTCAACGATTCCTGTTGGTTATACAAAGAGTATTCGGGAGAAGACAGGAAGTCAGAATATCATCTTCAGTCCTGAGTTTTTGAGAGAATCCAAAGCACTTTATGACAACCTATATCCGAGTCGAATCATTGTAGGAACCGATTTAACAGATGAAAGATTACTCGAAGCGGCGCATACGTTTGCGAAGCTTCTACAGGAAGGCGCCATCAAAGAGAATATAGATACTTTATTTATGGGATTTACCGAAGCGGAAGCTGTCAAGCTCTTTGCGAATACTTACCTGGCATTACGAGTAGCTTATTTCAATGAACTGGATACCTATGCGGAAATGAAAGAGTTGGATACACAGCAGATCATCAATGGTGTTTGTCTGGATCCACGTGTTGGTGATTTCTACAACAATCCAAGTTTTGGATATGGAGGATACTGTTTACCAAAGGATACAAAGCAGTTACTGGCCAATTATCAGGATGTACCGGAAAACTTGATTGAAGCCATTGTGGAGAGTAATAGAACAAGAAAAGATTTTATCGCAGATCGGGTATTAGAGATTGCGGGAGCCTATAGAAATTCAGAAAACTATGCTCCGGAACGGGAACATGAAGTTGTAGTAGGTGTCTATCGTCTAACGATGAAGAGCCATAGTGACAACTTCAGACAGAGCAGTATCCAGGGCGTTATGAAACGGATCAAGGCCAAAGGAGCTACAGTAATCATATATGAACCAACTTTAAAAGATGGAGATACTTTCTTCGGCAGTAAGGTCGTAAATGACTTAGATATGTTCAAGAAGCAGAGTCAGGCTATTATCGCCAATCGGTATGACAAATGCCTGGATGATGTGAAAGAGAAAGTTTACACAAGGGACATTTTTCGTCGTGACTAGAAAGCGGGAGTATGAAGATGAAAGTATGTTTAGTGGGATCGTCAGGTGGACATTTGACACACTTATATATGTTGAAACCGTTCTGGAAGAATAAAGAGAGGTTTTGGGTTACGTTTGATAAAGAAGATGCTCGCAGTTTGCTTGAAGGAGAGAAAGTTTATCCGTGCTATTATCCAACAAATCGTAGCCTGAAAGCATTGGTAAAAAACACGAAGATTGCATGGAATGTACTGCATAATGAAAAACCAGATTTAATTATTTCTAGTGGAGCAGCGGTGGCCGTTCCATTTTTCTACATCGGGAAAATGATGAGGAAAAAGCTAGTTTATATCGAGGTGTTTGATCGTATTGATAAGCCAACTATGACTGGGAAGATGGTTTATCCAATTGCAGATAAATTTATTGTTCAATGGGATGAGCAGAAAAAAGTATATCCTAAAGCAATAAATCTCGGAAGCATATTCTAAGATAGTAGAGGAGGGAGAAAGCCGGTATGATTTTTGTAACAGTGGGAACACATGAACAGCCATTTAATCGGCTTCTTCAAAAAATAGATGAATTAAAAAAAAAGGGCGTTATTAACGAAGATGTTATTATTCAGACAGGTTTCAGTACATATGAGCCGGAATATTGCGAATGGAGCAAGTTAATTTCATATCAGCAAATGATTAAAAATGTGACAGATGCACATATTGTAATCACGCATGGTGGACCAGCAAGTTTTATTATGCCGTTGCAGATGGGGAAAACACCTATTGTTGTACCACGACAATATCAGTTTAATGAGCACGTTAATGACCATCAGGTGGAATTTGTAAGAAATGTTGCAAAGCGGATGGGAACAATCATTGACGTAGAGGATATAGAAAACCTTGGAGAAATCATAACGAATTATGATCAGATCGTAGCAACCATGGCTCATGGGATTATTAGCAACAACGCAAAGTTCAATGAAGACTTGGAAACAATCGTTAAAGAAATGTTTAACAAGTGAAGAAAGGCAACAAATATTATGAGAAAAATTAAAGTTACCTTTGTAGAGACGAATTGTAAAAAAAATGGTCCTATTAAGCAGACATTGAATATTATTCGAAACATCGATCGAGAAATCTTTGAGCCTAGTCTAGTAACTGTATGGCCAGAAGATGCAAACAATTCAATGCTTGACGAGTATAAAAAATTAGAGATTCCTGTTTTATCCGCAAATATGAGCAAGATGGAGTCTGTTTTGTTTGGAAAGCAAGCCGTTAGACATCTATTGGAACAGTTAAAGCCAGATATTGTGCAAGGGGTTGGGATGCCGCCTTATAGAATGACGCTTGGATATAAGAAAGTAATTCATTTTTCTACTCTTAGAAATTACTGCTATGATGATTATCCTGATTATTATGGGAAAGTCTTTGGAAGGATTTTGGCTTTTCTTGATTTGAACTTAATTAAGAAGCGTTTAGCTGCAGGTGAGCCATTTGTAACATGTTCTGAGAGTCTGACGAAAATGTATAAAAGTCGTCAGAATATGGAAATTCCGTATATTCGTAACGGGGTAGATGTGAAGCAATATACGAAAAGGCACTGTGGTGAAATGAAGAGCATGCGCAAGAAACTTAATTTACCGCAGGGAAAGATTATTTATGTGTATAGTGGCGGATTTATTGATAGAAAAAATCAGAGAGAAGCGATTACAGCATTCTTGAAAATGAAGAAAAACATAAATACTGTGTTGCTATTATTGGGTGATGGAAATAATTTTGAAACGCTGAAGAACGAGTTTTCAAAGTATGCAAATATTTTGTTTCGCGGGAAAGTGTCAAACGTAAATGAATATCTTCAAGCATCAGATGTTTATTTGACAGCCAGTAAATCAGAGGGCCTTCCTAATGGAGTTCTAGAAGCCATGGCCTGTGGTTTGCCTGTTCTTCTTTCGGATATTCCTCAGCACAAGGAGGTCTTGGAGACCAATCCTGATTGTGGTCATTTGTATAAACTTGGAAATGTGGAGCAGCTTTCTAATTTGATGGATCAGATGTTAGGTGAGAATTTGTTTGAAATGGGAGAAAGAAGTCATACTGCTGTTATGGAGCATTTTACAGCAGAAGGTATGAGCGAGCAATATCAGAATTTATACTTGAAACTAATAGGTAATAGGTGAAGATGAGAAGGATGGAAAAAATAAAAAAGCTTTTTTGGAGAATTGTTTTTTTTAATCAGCCAGTAAAATATGCCAGAAAAAAGGGAGTATCGCTTGGAAACGGGAATAGCTTTGTAGATCACCCTAATTTTGGCTCAGAGCCTTATCTTATTTCCATTGGTGATAACAATAGAATTTCATTTGAATGTGCATTTATAACGCATGATGGCGGAAGATGGACTTTGGATCATTTATTTCATGATGAAAAACCGTTCATAAAGTTTGGAACGATTCGAATTGGAAGTAATAATTTTATTGGTGCAAGAACTGTTGTGAATCCAGGTATTACAATTGGTGATAACTGTGTTATTGCTGCAGGAAGCATTGTCACTAAGAGTATCCCAACCGGAGAAGTCTGGGGAGGGGTACCAGCAAGAAGAATTATGTCTATAGAAGAATATAGAGACAAACTGATCAATAATAAAAAATTTTATAATTTATACGAGTTAGAAAAAAATAAGAGAAATGAGTTGATTCGTGTATTAATGCATGAATAGAGATGGAGGATATAATGAAAATCATTACATTTTACTTACCTCAGTTTCACTGCATTCCAGAGAATGATGAGTGGTGGGGCAAGGACTTCACAGAATGGGTTAATGTGAAGAAAGCAAAACCATTATTTGAAGGACATTATCAACCAAGAATTCCATTGGATGAAAATTATTATGATTTATCAGATCCAGAAACGATGCGTTGGCAGGTGGATCTAGCAAAAAAATACGGGGTGTATGGTTGGTGCCTTTATCACTATTGGTTCAATGGAAAACTTTTGCTAGAGAAGCCAGTTGAACACCTATTGGAAGATAAAACACTAGACATTCATTTCTGTTTGTCTTGGGCAAATGAGCCATGGACAAATGGTTGGGTGGCCGAAAAAGCAAAAGTTTTGATTGCACAGAGATATGGACATGAGAAAGAATGGAAAGAACATTTTGATTATTTATTACCATTTTTCAAGGATGAAAGGTACATCAAGGTAGATGGGAAACCATTGCTAGTACTTTATAAGACAGACATTATTCCAAATATGAATGAAATGTTGGATTATTACCAGATGCTAGCAAAAAGTGCAGGATTTCCAGGTATTAGTTTTGCTTATCAGGCGCTATATCAGAACCAGTTAACGATGCCTGATGACTCAAGATTTGACTTCAATATACATTATGAGCCTGCATATGCTATAAGGGATTTGACGCATCAGAAGCATTCAACTTTACGTATGATTAAACGTAAAGTTGAATGCTTCCTTAACATGCATACCAAAATAAATATAGAGCGTGTTTCTATGAATACAGGTTTAAAATTCTTCGATTATGAGCAGGTATGGGAAACAATATTAAAAAGAAATCCAGTATCTGACAAGTGCGTTCCAGGTGCCTATGTAGATTGGGATAATACTCCTCGGCGGCCGACAAGAGGTTCTATCCATAAAGGAGCCTCCCCAGAAAAATTCCAGAAGTATTTGTCTAAACAGATTAAACGGGCTAAGAATGTATATCATAAGGATATGATTTTTATGTTTGCCTGGAATGAATGGGCTGAAGGTGGATATCTTGAACCAGACGAAAAGTTTCAATATGGATATTTAGAAGCAATTAGGGATGCTTTAGAAGAAAACAGCGAGTTTCCCAAGAGTTAGAGATGATAAATTAGATTGTAGGTGTTTACCAATGAACCGCATATACAACTATATCAAAAGTTATAGTATTACATACAATTCTTTGCTTAAATTAAAAAAAGTTTATGAGAATACGAATGGTAAAAAGATTTTGGTATTTACACATGCTATGAATGAAGGGGGAGCGCCTCTTGTATTATGGGAAGCATTAAAATTGATAGCAGAGAAGGGCTTCTCTATTTTTGTCATTTCGTCAAGTGGTGGAAAATTATGCCATTACACTGAAAAGAATATATATACTTTTGTTGCAAAAAGACCATTATTTGTTATTAGGAAGCATTTATTAAGGTATGAATGGGATAGTATTATAGTTAACACATTAATTATGTATAAATGGATTCAGGCTTTTCCGTGTGTAAAAACTTCATGGTGGGTTCATGAAGGCAATACATATATTGAAAAACTAAAAAATAAACTGCCCAAAAACCTAAACTCAAATGTTTCTGTTTATTGTGTAAGTGAATGGACTAAAGAATGTTTAGAACGTCACGGATTTCATTATAATACCAAAGTGCTTTATTATGGTATAGAAGATAATATGTGTAAGAACAATTATAAGAATAAGAATGATCTTTTAACATTTTTGTTTATAGGATCCCTTTGTGACAGAAAGAATCAATTGTTTTTTTTAGAAGCGGTTGAGAAAATGAAAACTAGTCTTCAGAATAAATGTCAGTTTATTATAATTGGAGATCGTATAAAAGGATATGAAATTTATGCAAACCAAGTACTGGAAAAGATTAACAAGATGAAGCGTAATATCAAATATATTAATCGAGTAAGTCATGATGAAATTTCAAAGGTTTACGCTGAAGCAGATGTTGTAGTTTCATGCTCGATTGATGATCCGCTTCCAGTTGTTGTAACTGAGGCTTTTATGAATTCAAAATGTACTATTCTCAGTTCCAATTCAGGTCAAAGCAGAATTGTAAGCAACTATATTGATGCATTAGTGTATAAAGCAGATAGTAAATCACAATTAATTGATTTGTTGGAATATACTGTAGAATCAGACAAAAGTGAAATTGAAAAAATCGGTTATAATGGCAGAAAATTATATGAAAAATATTTTTCTATTGATGTATTTAAGAAAAATATTTTTGACTTTATAAGTTGATAGTCACTCCACAGAAAGTTTATTATAAAGGATAATTCACAGATGAGTACAAATTCTATTATTGACAAAATTAAATACAGAATATTTAAGCCATATATGTCAAATAAAATATTAAAGTGTTTAGGTAGAAATAAGGATGAAATTGCTTATTTATCAGATTATGATTTAAAGTTATATAGAGATAATTTTAAAAAAGCAATAAAGGATTTTGCCAATAGCAATGAAAAATTTATGATTATGGTTAAAATTATAAAAAATTTTGCAAACTCTCATATAACATCAGAAACAAAAAATTGGATTGTGAGTCAAGTTAATCCTAAATCGCCTATTTTAGTCACGGTAATAAAAGATGATATAATTAGATGCAAACTATTATTAACTTATTACCGATCCATTGGAGTAAAATACTTTGCTATTTTAGATAACGGAAGTACGGATGGAACTTTTGAATTATTGAAGGAGCAAAAAGATGTTAATTTATTTAAGTGTGTTGAGGAATATGAAACATACAGGAAGGAGGCATGGGTAAATAGAATAATAAGTAATTTTGGATTTAATAGGTGGTATCTTATTGTTGATTCAGATGAAATGATAGATTATATAGGGCGAGAAGAACAAAGTATAGAAGCAGTTATAGATGAACTTGAAAAGCAGAATTTTACAAGAGGAAAAGGAATGCTGATTGACATGTATTCAAAGGAGAATTTGTTTGAAGTAGACTGTGATTATATTGATATTCCTAATAGATTCTCTTATTTTGATTATAAAGGGTATCATTTTGAAACTAAGAGTTTTGTTCCACATTGGGAAGGGGGACCAAGACAAAGGGTTTTGGATACCAAACACATATGGGTATCAAAATCACCTCTTCTTTATATGAATAGGGATACTGTTGTAATAAATGCACATTTTCAATTTCCTTTATCCATTGACAGAGAATCACCAGAAATTTTTTTTATCAAACATTATAAATATTTGAAACAAGATTATTTACCTTTCAAAAAAAGAGTTGAAAAAAAGAATTTTTCTAATGATAGCAAGTTTTATAAATCGGCTGTTGAAAAATTTTCTAATGGAGATGATATTAGTTTTTTTTATGCGGATAGTATGAAATTTAATTCATCAAACGATATAAAAATATTTACTAATATAAGAGAACTTGTCTAGAGAATGGTATTATGAGAACTAAGAGTAGTATTATAAATATTATATTTGCCCTAGCAGCACAATTTTGCACAACGATTTGCTCATTTATTGTGAGAACTGTTTTAATTAAAGTCCTTGGGAATGAAGCTGTAAGTTTGAACGGGTTATTCACTGAGGTAATTTCGATGTTATCCTTGGCGGAGCTTGGGGTTGGCTCTGCAATAGTTTATAATTTGTATAAGCCCTTAGCGCAAAATGATTATCAGAAAATAAGTGAATTAATGTCTCTTTTTGAAAAGGCTTATAGAATAATAGCTGTTGTAACATTTTCAATCGGATGTTTAATTATTCCTTGGATTCAATTTTTAGTTAATAGTATTGGTTATTCGGATAATTATATTCGTCTAATTTATTTCCTCTTTGTAGTCCAAACATCGACATCATATTTATTTGCTTATAAAATTTCACTCTTAAACGCTGATCAAAAAAAATATATTAATTCTATTGTTAACACAATAGTAAAGATCTTTAGTACGATATTTCTTGTTGTCTTTTTGTATATTACGAAAAATTTTCTGGTTTATCTGTGTATTAATATAGTATTTACAGTTCTGGCAAATGCTATTACATCCTTTATTGTGGATAAACAATACCCATATTTAGATAAGAAAGCTGTGCTTCCTAAAGAAGATAGAAAAAAAGTTTTTCATAATATAAGAGATATATTTATAAAAACGATATCAGGTAAAATAACAAATTCAACAGATAATATTTTGATATCTACTCTTGTAGGGACTTTACAGGTTGGATACTATTCGAATTATTCGATGTTCTTTAATGTTGTCAGGCAATTAGAAGCGCAATTTGGTGCTGGGATTGTTGGCAGTATTGGAAACTTATTAGCTATTGGTGATCACAGACATTCTATTTTAGTCTTAAAAAGACTTACATTTATTTTCTATTTTTGTGCATCATGCGGTATGACATGCCTGTATTGTATGATAACACCATTTATTTGTGTCTGGTTAGGAGAAGAATATGCATTAGATGGTTATATTGTTGCAATTTGTTGTTTTAATGTTTTTTTTGATTTTGCTAAGCTTCCACTTTGGAGATTTCTAGAGTGTTCAGGCCAGTTTGATACTGACAGAAATATTTCTATACTTGGTAGTGTTGTGAATCTTATCATATCTATTATATTGGGTAAAAACATAGGAATAGCTGGGATCTTCATTGGCACATTATTTACTTATGTAATTCAACTCATTTTAAAAATTAGATTATTATATAAAGGTTTTTTCTGTGAATCAGCCTTTATATACTATGTGTATTGGATTAAAATATCATGTTTAATGATTTTTCAAATGTTGATATCTAATTTTGTGTTATCACAATTTAATATTTCTAATTCTATAATAAAAGTTATTTTATACGCAGTGATAGGATTGAGTATTAGTTTAGCTAGTAATTTAATCGTTTTTATTAAGAGTGATGAATTTTGCTATTTATGGGGGATAATACGAGCAGGATTATGCAAACTCAAAAATTTTAAGTAACTTGTGGAGGTATACGTTCATGCTTAATATAAAAAGAATTGTAAGGATACTATTAGGAAAAAAGATTTCATCTGAGGAATTTGTGAATCCTTTGAGGAAGACAGGAATAAGAATGGATGATGGTTGTAGATTTTTTGATTCAGAAAGTGCTGTTATTGATAAATAATATCCGCATATGATTGTGCTAGGAAATAATGTTTTTGTTGGGATTAATAGTATCATTTTAAGGAATGCATATATAGGTGATAATGTAATTATTGGGGCAGTTAGTGTTATTTTGGGCAATGTTGATTCAAATGCAGTTTATGCTGGTGGCCCCGAGGAAAAGATAATGTCCTTAGATGAATTTAAAAAAAAGGAAATGTCTAAACAGAAATCTGACATGATCAATATTGCATTCCATAATCATTCTTCAGGAAATAGTTTTAATGAAAATATTTACAACCAATATCAGTTTTGCTATTTGAAGTGCGAAACTCCTTTACCTAATTCTTTTTTAGCGGGAATAATCAGAACAGGGTATAGGCAAAAAGTGCTTGATAGGTATCACATTATAAAACCAATAATTACAAAATCCATTGATAAATCTATATGGAGTCTATAAAAAGCGAGAGTGATAAACATCTATGATTTCATCAACTTTAAATTTGAAAATTGGAAATTTAAAAATATCACTAGACAAGTTGCTTCCAGCATGTTATTTTTTTTCACTTCCTTGCTGGCCCTTAATTAGCAAAAGCTGTCTTTTCTTGGTAGGTTTTTTGAATTTTGCTCTGTATTTACTAAAATTAGTTCGAGTTCAGAAATTGCCTAAATTTAGTTCTTATGAAATAGTATTTTTCTTGTTTATTGTACTTTGTTGCCTTCAATCTCTGTACTCGCCTTCACCCTATACATTCAGCCTTTGCCGAAGAATGATATTATATTATTTAGGCGCTTTTACTTCTATAAGATTAATTTCTGATAATGAGTCAGATCCATACAAAATATTAAATATTTTAATGAAAGCTTTTATGATTGGAACGCTAATTATTTCAGCTTATTGTATTTTTATAGAAGGATTTAACACTGATAGATTAGGTAGTAATGTGTATGAAAATGTTGGTGGAAATTACATCGAATTGAGCATCTGTTTGTTATTCTCTCTTTTGTTTATGATTTGGAAAATTTACGGAAATAGCTTGCATGAAAAGAAAAATAAATCCAAAAAATTATACATTATTTTACTTTTATTATTTCTATTATTTTGCGTTTTATCAAACACAAGAAAAGTTTTTGTTGCTGCTTTTTTGATGATAATTTTTTGCACAATTTGGAAAACAAAATTCAATATTATAAAAGTATTAAAGTATACCATACTATTTAGCCTATTATTGGCTGTTGTATACTTTATCATTATTCAAATTCCTTTTTTGTATAATCTTTTAGTTGAAAATATTTTATTTAGGTTTTCACAACTTCTAACTTTTTTACAAACAGGAGCGACTACTGATGATTATTCTGCAAGTGCACGGGAGCTATTAAGAGTATTGGCAGTGCAAATTTGGAGCAGTCATAAATTATTTGGCATAGGTACGGATGGCTTTCGTGTATTTAATAATTTGGGCAACAAAATATCTGGATTATATAGCCATTGTAACTTTACAGAATTACTTTGTAATAATGGATTAATTGGTTTTGGTTTATATTATTCTTTTTATGTATATGCATTATTAAAGTTGTTTCAATTAAAAAATGAATACTATCATTTGAAGTGTTTTATTAGTAGTTCGTTGATTATCCTCTTAATAATGGATTATGGCCAAGTGAGTTATTATTATATTTATTATATTGCTTTTTATATGCTTATATCTTCATTAATAAAGAAGGCTTCCACCTATTGATATTTTAGCTTTACGGTGTGATTAGATGGCTTTAACCAAAAATGATTTAAAAAATTTCTTAATGAAGAAATGAAACTGTATGGTTGTATTCTGTACGTGCTTTTATTAAAGCTTGTTTGGTAAAAGAAACCACTTAATACAGGTTGAAATTTCAATATTTTCTAAGAAAATCTGAATATAATAAAAATAATAAAGGATTGCATAACAAGCTTTTTAATTTTTATTATCATAGAAGAAAAAATAAATTAGGATTAGTTTTAGCCTTTTTTATTTCAGAAAATTCTTTTGCTGTGGATTTGTTATCTTTCATTCAGGTTATGTAGTTGTTAATTCTAAAGCTCGTATTGGGAAAATTGCCATCTTGTTGGTGATATTTGCATAGGAAATAAAAATAAAGCAGGGTGCCTATTATAGGGACAATTTGATTATGGGAACAGAGGCTTCAGTAATCGGTGATGCATCTTTAGGAGATAATATAACTATTTCAGCAGGTGCGGTAGTTATTAAATCTTTTAATCATAATTTTGTCATTAGAGGGGGAATGCTGTATTTAAAGCAAAAAAAGAGATAGAATATGTAATTTTTGTGCAATGACGGTAACATGAGCTCATTAATTTAAGATAATCACTTGAAGAATATCTTATTTTAAAGAAAAATTAATTGACAAGGGGGAAATTAGATGTGAAAACACGAAATATGCAAATCGAAGGATTGCGAGGTTTGGCCATATTGTCGATCCTAGTATTTCACGTATTTTATCGGTATCAGCAAATATATGTCAGCAGTGAAGTTAAATATAGCTGGATGAAAGATTGGGGTAATTTTGGCGTGTGTATTTTTTTATTAATTTCCTGCTATTATTTGATCAATTTCAATTCGGATACTACTTCCTTCTCTCTAATCAATTATCTCCTAAAAAAAATCATACGATTATGGCCGTTATATGCCATAGCCATAACGATCACAGCTATCGTAATCCATATATTTCCTTTACCTGAAAGAATGAGTACGTGGATAGATTGGTTGCTGAATCTTACTTTTATTAACGGCTTTCTGGGAACGTCCTACGTTGATGGAGCGCATTGGTATCTCACTATACTTATTTCTTTTTTCGTTATAAGTGGTATTGGAAAAAAATTTAAAATAGAAAAAGAACCTCTTTTTTATTTTGGAATTATAGCTTTATATTTGCTTTCTGTAATATTGCATATTGAAAATATTGTAAAAGGGGGGAGGTACTGTTTTATTTTTTGCTTTGCTTGTACGCTCAGGTGGTTTGTGCAGAAAAAAAGCTCTTCTATTTCTAAAGAGATGCTATTATGGATATTTTTAGGAGGCATAAGTCTATTTGGAATATTCCGATTTATCGGAATGGGGTATTTTATTATCATATGTATAATAACTCCGTGCTTTTTAGGATGTGCTTTGGGTAAATGGAAATTCATGCAAAATAAGTTATTTGTTTTTATGGGTTCAATTTCTTATTCATTATACTTGATTCATCAGAATATTGCATATGAAGCAGAATATTATTTGGTGAAAATTTTAGGAGAATGGCATGCATTGATTGGGCTCGCAGGATTATTAGTGGGAGCAGGAGCGGGATTGATTTTATATTTTTTTGCAGAGAGACCAACCACATTTGCAAAAAATAAACGTTCCGATTCAAAAAATATGGAGAGAGGAAATAAGACCGCATATAAAAAGACATAATGTCACGGTCCGCGAAAATGAGAATCTGGTATCTCGTTAAGAAAAAAGTGTCTCAAGAGTAAAAAAGCAGACAGATGCTTAAAAATCTGCCTACAAATCGCATCGCATAACAGAGAAAGTAGATAAACTTGGAAAAGAGATTAGGAGGACCACCGAAAAGAGTATGATCCGAAACCCCTAATGTAGGAACTGATGAGATAGGTAAAACAATCAAGAAGATGCAGGATACAACAATGCGGCTCTGTTACTCAGCTCTGCATACATAATTACCCTACATGAAAATAATCTATAAGATATTTGAAATTAGTCGGAATGCGAATGGGTCAGAAATTATAAGCTACGGAAGTCCGTAATGGAGATATTTACGGTAGCGCCAATGGATAAGTATCTGTGGGACTATATTGTCGCTTTCCAGCATTATCCCTTTCGTATTGTTATCGGCCTTTCATTTTCCAATATAGATTGAGAGAAATAGGGAATACACTTAAGGTCTGTTAATAGAACGTTGAGGAAATAGTAAATTCAAGTGTGGAGCTTAGATGAATGGCGTTTAAAAGTTAGTTAAGATGGAAGGTGTTGTGTTTGTTTAGAAGACGAAATTGATGGATGCCCAGACGAGAGTCATGGTTTCAGCTTACCTTGTTGTTTTATGATGTTCACACACTAGAGTATGTGCAGAAAAAATTATAGAGAATAAAGAAGCAAACGAATGTGTTTTTCTCTTTTTTACAAATGGATATAGCTGTAGGCAATGTTGAGATTATATTTTAATGATATCGATTTTTTTAGAAGTTCTTCTCGAACTTCTTTTTATATCGCCAATTTTTATGGTTATGAAGGGAGTAGTGATATGAAGTTATATTCCAATGATTTAAAGAAGATTGTTTGTCATCGTATTTGTGATGATAAGGAAAAGATCAGTGATGTATCCAGAGAATTGAATCTGCCGGTAAAGACCATTGAAAAATGGGTGGCTTTATATCGTAAGGATCCTACTTCCTTTGATGGAATCGATAACTATGAATTCGCTAAACGAAAGATCCATGCGGCAAGATACAACGATCTGGATAAGAAAAGTTTGATTGCGGAATTAAAACGAAAAGATAGTCGAATTGAATACTTGGAATCTGTGATTGTTTCCAAAGACTATCAAATCAAGACAATGGAAAAGAAATCATAATAGGAGATGGTATCGTATGAGTAAGACAATGGATAATAAGATCAATTTGCTTGGAAGTTTCTGTATGGAAAATCATATCAGTATGACAGAACTGCAGAAACTAGTGAAAGACAGAGAAGAAAAAAGAACAAGCTCGAATGAAGATCATTTTGAAAACTTTAAAGAATTTGAAAACAAGACGATACGATCCGGAGATATCAAGATCGATTTTGAGAAGAAACTGTCCTATAAAGATAAGAAGTTATTAAATGTACATGAACATGAATTCTTGATCTTACAGATGCTGGTATCGAATCAAAAAGAAGTGATTTCTGATATTGAGTTATTAGATTTATTACGCATGTATCATCATGAAGTCACAAGAGAATCATTGATCGTTTATGCTTCCCGTATTTCCAAGATGGTCGGAACTTCACCTGTTGAAGAAAAATATATTCGACGTATGCAGAAGCGAGGCTATTACTGGAGTTTTAGCGTAACGAAAAAGTAGAAATCATTTTTGCGTTTTGATGGATGTTTCGATATACTCTTAATGAGATTGAAGAATATTCTTTTTTTATGCAGTTGAAAGGAATCAAATTATGAGAAACACAACATTATTGATCATGGCGGCCGGCATTGGAAGTCGATTTGGCGGCGGTATCAAACAGTTAGAACCTGTAGGACTACACGACGAGATCATCATGGATTATTCCATTCATGATGCGATACAGGCCGGTTTTAATAAGATCATCTTTGTGATACGAAAAGACATTGAAGAAGACTTTAAAGAAAGAATCGGCAATCGTGTAGAAGCAATTGCCCAAAAGATGCATGTAGAAGTTGGCTATGTCTTCCAGGATATTTACGATATACCAAAAGGTTGTACATTCCCGGAAGGAAGAACGAAACCCTGGGGAACCGGACAGGCTGTCCTGGCAGCTAAGGAACTGATCCATGAGCCATTTGCGGTTATTAATGCCGATGACTATTATGGAAAGGAAGCCTTTCAGAAACTACATGACTGGTTAATCGTGAATCATGACGATACTGCTTATGCGATGGCAGGCTTTATCTTAAAAAATACATTATCGGATAATGGTGGCGTAACCCGTGGTGTCTGTAAAGTAGAAGAAGGACATACTCATGTGATCGATGTTGTAGAAACATCAAACATCGTCAAAGTTGTCGAGGATGGCATCATCAAGGCCAAAACAGAGAATACTGAACTCGATATCAATTCCTATGTATCGATGAACTTCTGGGGCTTTCCGGCAAAAGTTGGACAAGACCCTGCTTTCTTAGATGTCTTGGAAAAACACTTTATCACTTTCTTTGAAGAAGATGTAGTAAACAATCCATTAAAAGCAGAATACTTACTTCCTACATTAATTGGAAGTTTACTAAGAGAAAACAAATGTACGGTAAAAGTCTTAGAAACGCATGATAAATGGTTTGGAGTCACGTATAAAGAAGACAAAGAAGAAGTCGCACAAAGCTTTAAGAAGCTGATTCAAGAAGGAGTTTATCAAGAAGAACTATATTCTGATTTACAATCTCAATAACAAACAAGCCTGGCTGAACGATATGATTTGGTCAGGCTTTTCTTATACATTGTAGAGAAGTCATAGGATTTCTGATACACTTGAATCAGAAAGGACAATATAGATATGTCAAAAAAGATTGGAATTTTATTGCTTTGCTTTGTCGTGTTGTTAAGTGGTTGTTCTTCATCGAATACAACAGTTCAAAAAGAAGAGTCGGAAGAAGAATTGACCGAATACCAGGAAGAATTTAATGACTTTCTAAAAGATCAGTTGGTGGAAACATTGGAATCGGATTATTATACACTTCATTCGTATTTAAAAGATCCGGAGACCTATGATATTGATACTGAAACGGTGGAAAAGACATTTGGTCGTATGGATGCGGAAAGTATGGAGGAAGATCGAAAAGAGATTCAGGAAACATTGGATCAGCTGCAGGCTTTTGACTATGAACAGTTAACCGATCAACAACAAGATACCTATGATATCTTTATCTATACTATGCAAGGTTCCAAAGAACTCAGTGATCCTAAATTTGATTATGTCGCTTCGGCATTCTCACCGATGACTGGGCTTCATGTATCATTTCCTACTGTTTTTGCGGACTGGACTTTTGATAGTGAACAAGAGTTGAAAGATTTGATCTTGATGATACAGGATGTAGATGATTATACACAAAGTGCTATTGATTATACATATATTCAAAATGAAAAGGGATATTTGTGTTTAGATTTTGATTCGATCTTATCGTATTGTGAAAAGATATTAGATAAAGGCTTAGAGAGTTCGGTTTTAAAAGGGCTGCAGGATCAAGTTGATGCATTAGGTTTGGATGATGAACAAACAAAAGCTTATAAACAAGAGCTGGAACAGGCATTTAAAGATTCTTATTTAAAGGCGTATGAGCTAATCAAAGCTGCAATGCTGGATCTTAAACAAAACGGAAACAATCATACAAGCGGTCTTGCTTCATTTGATGTTGGAAAAGAGTATTATTCGCTGTTAATGAAAAATAATTCAGGATCTGACATGGAAGTCATTGAAGTGGAGGATCTGATGGATACGGCTTGTAAAGAGCATTTACAGACATTTATAGAAAATGCGGATTCGGATATGAGCTTTCTTTTTACCTCTACGAATTATACAAGCTATGAGCAGATGTTAGATGATATTCAAGATCAGATGTTTGATGATTTTCCAACGGTAGAGTCTTTAGCGTATGAAATCAAAGATATGGAAGAAGATGTTGCCAGTGATAATGGAGTAGCCGCTTATTTTCAAATTCCGGAGATCGATGGGGATCTTAAAGGACAACTGCGTGTCAATCCCAATAACAACAACATGAAAGCTATTGACACGTATATGACGGTTGCCCATGAAGGCATGCCGGGTCATATGTATCAATATAACTATGTACAGGAGCATGTCGATGAGCCGCTACGCTGGTCGATCCTGGCAAGCAGTGCGTATCAGGAAGGGTATGCGACGTATGCACAACATTACAGCTTGCGCTATCTAAAAGGGATCAAGCCCAAACAATTAAAAGCTTATAGTGAATATATGTTAGTCATCTATGATGCGTTAGTCTTGGCGGATATTGGAATTCATTATTACAACTGGAATCAGGAAACATGTAAAAAAGAAATTGAAGAAAACTATGGTATTACGATCGATGAAAAACAATACAATCAGTTGTTATATACGCCTTGTGCCTTTGAACCATACTATACGGGTTATGAACAAATCATGGATTTAAAGGAAAGGGCAAAACAAACTCTAAAATCGAAATATAATGAAAAGGAATTTCATACAACCTTGTTGGATTGTGGGTCGGCCCCTTTCTTTATTGTAGAAAGAAACATGGAAGAACAATGGAGTTCATAAAAAAAGACTGTATGTAATTCGAATCAAATTTTGAATAGAAGAGCCATGTTGTGCTTTGACATAAAATATTTAAGAAATTTTCAACTTTTTTAATAGTTTTCACGATTTTTTTCGTATCTAATAGTGAGGCTATTATGACAAGTGTATGAAAATTCATCTGCCTTCTTTTACTGCTTCGTTTTTGATAGCCGATAGAAAGGAGGTTATTATGCCATCGAAACTGAACTTAAAACACGACATGGCTTTTAAATCCGTCTTTGGTGCCGATACCAAAGAAAGCCAGATTGCCCTTTGTTCCTTACTCAGTTCGATTCTCAAACAGCCGGTAACTTCTGTCAGAGTCATGAACAGTGAGCTGACTTCCGAGATTGCTCATCAGAAACATCCCCGTATGGATCTTCTTGTCTCTTTTGATGATGGTCGTCTTGCCAATATTGAAATGCAGGTGGTTTACGATCCAGAAGAATTCTTTTATCGCATGTTCTATTACGAAATTCGTTTAGCATCCAGACAAGTGCTCAAGGAAGGAGAACCCTATTCGAATTTTCATCCGGTTTATCAAATCGTGATCACGGATTTTATCATTTCTCCGGAATATGAAGAGCTGGTGGAACAGTTTGAACAAAGAAATTGGAAAGAACAGGCTTTAAAATATGCCGGACAGTTAATGCAGCTGATCTTTGTACAACTTCCGAAAGTACCTTTGATGGATGCCAAGGACATGAACTTACTGGAAAAATGGAGTTTCTTCTTGAAATACTTTGAAGACGAAGGAAAACAGTCTATAATCGAAGATGTAATCAAACAGGAAGAAGGAATCGCCATGGCAGACAAGATCATCAAGTATATGAGCCAGGAATGGATCGATCAGCTCAATGAAGAATTCGAACAGTTAAGTATCAATGACAGCATCCGAATGGAAAATGCTCGAATCGAAAGAGCAAAAAAGGAAACCCAAAAGGAATTTGTTCAAACTCTGTTACAGAGTATGTCAATAGAACAAGTGGCTAAAGTGTTACAAAAATCGGTTGAAGACATTAAAAGTATATTGGAATTTAACTCTTAACACTTACATTTTTGTACTTAAGAAAAAGACTGCGATTTTGCAGCCTTTTCTTTAGTCAAAATTTACTTCTGGTGCACTTTGCGCTTCCTGAGATGCCTGATATTTATCCATCGTATCAAAGCCCATCATGCCGGAAATGATATTATTTGGGAATTTTCGAATGGTTGTATTGTACTCTTGAACCGCTTCGTTGTATTCTTCACGAGCTACGCTTAATCGATTTTCAATACCTTCCACACTGGTCATAAAATCGGACATGAGTTGTGTACTTCCAAGTTCTGGATAGGCTTCCATGGCAATGTGAATGTCACGAATGATTTGTGAACTGGCGGCATCTGCACTTTCCAGATCGGATGTCGAAGCACTGGAATCGATGGTCATATTTCCGTCTTCATCTACGGAGATACCCTTTGTTCCACTGCGCAGTGCGGCAATCTCCTGATAGACTTCACTTTCATGATCCATGGCACCTTGTACACTTGGCATCAGCTCGTTGATCTTATCCAAACGAGATTGTAGGGAGCTTTGAATGTTTGCCTGCCTGGTCGTCACATTTTCTTCTAGTGTCACCATATTGTTGTAAGGACCGATCAGTAAAGCACCGGCCAACACAACAACTACACCAATTACAATCAGTACGATGCCCCATCCGGGGATTTTTTTCTTTGTATTCATGATAACCTCATTTCTATTTTTTACCAGCTTCCACCGGCACCACCGCCACGGCTGGAACCACCGCCGCCTCCGGAGAATCCACCAAAACCACCGCCTCCGGAGCCGATTCCAAAGCCGCCTCCATAATGTCTTCGTCTGGAACCGGATAAGATACTGCCCCAAAGCAGGGCTTCTAAAAGCTCATCTTCATTGTTTCGAGAAGAATGATCTTTACGGGAAACGATGATTACTACATAATCTTTTTGTAGAGAATCAGGCTTTTGAAGAAAGATCTTTGTTTTTCCAGTTCTATGAGCCTGAATTTCACCATTGGGTAGTACGCTGACAACGCTAGGATCCTGGCTGGAAACCAGAATGCTTTCGGTTTCAAAATCATAACCTTTGATGTTCAAGGTTGTTTTTTGTCCGGGAACCATATATAAGGTAGCACCGGATCTTGTCTTTCTTTGCGTGGATAAATAAATGGCGCCTAATAAGATCGCAACGATTGGCAGCAGCATGATCCATTTGATATCATCACTTTCCTCATTTTCCTCTGTGACGATTCCACTTTGATTGTCTTCAATGACTTGAACAGTTTGGGTATATAGCTCTTTGATACCGGTGGAGTATTCTTCCTTTTGAAAGTAAGGAACCAGATAATCCGTTTGCAGATGCTGACTTTTGATATCGGTGATCACATCTTCCAAGCCACGGCCTACTTCCATATAACGAAGCTTGTCTTCGATGCTTACAATAAATAAAATGCCGTTATCTTTATCCTTGTCGCCCAGCTGATATTTTTTAAACGTCTGATAGGCTACCTGTCTTATATCCTGATCATGCAGGCTTTCTTCTGTGATAAAGACAACCTGAGCACCGGTTTCTTGTTCCAGCTGGTATCCGAGTTTGTTTAATTCTTCTTCTGTATCATCATCTACGATATGGGCATGATCATTGATATAATCATCAATGACCAAGGTATCATCGGCATAAATTTGCAGGGGGCAAAGACACACCAGGATACCAAGAAGTAAGGGAATACCGTATCTGTATTTCATAACTCTCCTTTCCTTTTTATCAGTATAGCATGGATCTAGCTGAAAAACCTTGAAAATCCTTGCTTTCGCAAAGGGGCATTCATTGATTCTTGTTTTCAGTTATGGTAAACTTTATATGTTTCGCTAGGAGGTACGATGAATTCCTATTATCAGTCTTTGATTGCCGAAATACAAAAGAAGATCGATGGAAAAGCGTATCAGGAAGCGTACGATTTAATTCATCAGGAGATATCACTTCCGTATGTGCCGCAGGATTGTTTGGCCATCCTGGAATCGTATCAGCAGGAGTGCTTACCGCATATCCGAAAAGAACATACTTTAGGGATGGATACGATTCTTTCATGGATCTATGAAGATCCTTCCAAACAGGAGCAGGTCATTCCTTTTATGAAGGATCTAAACTTACGGCAATATACCAGGGAAGTGCAAGATCTATTGAATGCTGAACTTCTCGATGAAAGCAAAGGTGAATTGATTGAATATTTGATGGAACAAAAAATTGATACACCTTTCAAAATAGAAAAAAATGGATTGGATATTACCTTTATACCCAGTTCGATTCTCTGTGAAGAGATCGATCCGGTTGCCATAGAGGTACGGGCCATATTGGATGCCTGGTTTTCAAATGACGATCCCGCTTTTCTAAATTTCTGTATGACCTTGCTTCATCAGGAGATCCTTGTCAGGCGCCCTTTTGATCTAAGTGAAGAAGAGGCTTTGCCGATTGCCAAAGCCATTGTTCGTTTAGTTTATGTGGCTTTGATGCGTGATGATGAATTGGAAGATTTTACAGAAAAGAAAGATTTGACAAAAGTTCAAGACACGATCTTATGGATTGAAAGAAGAGGAGAATTCAAATGATTACAAAATGGACATTGAACGAACATGCAAATGGTGTGCTGGAAGTAGAAGTCGATGGTGACATCTGGACAAAAGCACAGAAGAAAGTTTTCAACAATCTAAAAAAACAAGTGAACTTAAAAGGATTCCGTAAAGGTCATGTTCCGGAAGCTTTGATTCGTAAACAAATTCCATCACAGATGGTTTATGAATATGCGGCTGAAGAAGTAGCTAACGAAGCTTTGGCAAAAGGAATCGAGGAAAATAAACTGGAATTGGTTGCTCGTCCTACTTTAGAAGTAAAAGAAGCCAATGATGAAAAAGCAACTTTGATTTTTAACTGTATCGTTATTCCGGAAGTTACTTTAAAAGAATATAAAGGTTTAGACATCCACAAAGAAGAAGTAAATGTTACGGATGAAGATGTAGAAGAAGAAGTAAAACGCATTCAGAATCGTTATGCGGACTGGGTACTTCGCGAAGAAGATCAGGCTGCCGAAAACGGTGACCAGGTAACGATCGATTATGCCGGAAGCATCGATGGTGTTCCATTTGATGGCGGTTCTGCCGAAAACTATCCTTTGGAATTGGGTTCAGGAACATTCATTCCAGGTTTTGAAGAACAGTTAGTTGGCGTAAAAAGCGGAGAAGAAAAAGATGTTGTCGTAACTTTCCCGGAAGAATATGGTGCCAAAGATCTAGCCGGAAAAGAAGCCGTGTTTAAATGTACTGTACATGACATCAAATATAAAGAATTGCCGGAAGCTAACGATGAATTGATCCAGAAGTTAAAACGTGAAGGTGTGGATACACTGGAAAAATACAAGGAAGTCACAAAAGAAGACTTAACAAAACGTAAAGAACAGCAGGCTGAAAATCAGTTTACCGATGCTTTGGTTTCTAAAGTTACAGAAGAAGCCGAAGTGGAAATTCCGGAAGTGATGATTGCCAATGAGATCGATCGTATGTATCGTAACTTCGAAAACCAGATGGTTCAATCCGGATTTACTGCTAAACAGTATCTGGAAGCCAGTGGTCAAAGCGAAGAAGATATTCGCAATATGATGAAGCCGGAAGCTGAAAAGAGCGTTAAGACAAGCTTGGTATTGGAAGCTATCGTAAAAGCAGAAGCTATTGAAGCTAGTGATGAAGAAGTTGAAGCTGAATACAAAAAGCTGTCAGAAAACTATGGTATGGACATCGATCGAATCAAACAGATGATTTCGGTTGATAATATCAAATATGATCTTGCGCAACAAAAAGCAATTGAGTTGCTAAAGAATTCTGTAAAGTAGTAAAATAGAGTTGATAAAAAAGGCGCCTGGCGTCTTTTTTAAAAGGAAAAAGGAGGTTGTACATATGTCTCAAACATATCCTTTAGTATGTACACGGGGCGTAATTTTGTTCCCGGAACAGGAAATCGTAATCGATGTAGGGCGTCAGCCGTCCTTAAAAGCAATTGAAAATGCACAGGATAACTATGAAGATAAAGTTGTCTTGTTCTCACAGATTGAACTTCAAAAAGATGATCCGACAATTGATGATATTTATAAAGTCGGAACACTTTGTGAAATTCGCCATGTACGTCGTTTTGAAAACTTTTTGCGCATCAAATTTAAAGGCTTGGATCGTGTGCAGTTAAACGCATGGGAGCAGGGCAGCCTGAGCGATATCGCACAGGTGGATATCCTGCACAGCTATCGCCAGGATGAAATGGAAGAAGTAGCTCTGGTACGTATGATTGCCAATGAGTTTGATACGATGGGCAATGCGGAAAAGTTCTTGTCAAAAGAATTGATCATTGAACTTTCCAAAGGTATCGGTGCAGATCTTTTAAGTGATCGTGCGGTACAGGCTTTTCCTCTAAGCACAGAAAGAAAACAGAAATATCTGGAAACTTTAGGCATTAATGATCGTTTAGAGATGTTGTTGGCTGACATGGAAAAAGAAAAGAAAATGTCAGAAGTTGAACAAAAGATCAATGAAACGGTCAAAGAGCGTATCGATCAGGGACAAAAAGATTATTATTTGCGTGAGAAGATGAATGCTATTCGTGAAGAATTAGGCGATATCGGATCACAGGATCAGGATGCGGAAAAGATTCGTAAACGTTTAGAAGAAAATCCGTATCCGGACTATATCAAGAAGAAAGTGACAGAGGAATTACAGCGCTATGAGATGCTGCCTATGGCATCCGGAGAAACCGGGGTTATCAAAAATTATATTGATTGGTTGATGGATCTTCCCTGGTGGCAGGAAACCAAAGATAACGAAGATTTAAACGCAGCGCAAAGAATCCTGGATGAAGATCACTATGGCTTGGAAAAAGTCAAAGAGCGTATCATGGAATATTTAGCGGTTAAGCAGATGACCAATTCACTGAAAGCGCCGATTTTATGTTTGGTGGGTCCGCCAGGTGTCGGTAAGACTTCGCTGGCTCGCAGTGTAGCTCGTGCCTTGGATCGTCATTTCGTTAAGATCTCCTTAGGTGGTGTTCGCGATGAGGCAGAAATACGTGGACATCGACGTACCTATTTAGGTGCTTTGCCGGGACGTATCATTCAGGGAATGAAAAAAGCTCAGGTCACAAACCCTGTCTTCTTAATCGATGAGATTGATAAAATGGCTTCGGATTATAAAGGAGATCCAAGCTCAGCGATGTTGGAAGTATTAGACCCGGAACAGAACTCTATGTTCTCTGATCATTATATTGAAGAAAGCTATGATCTTTCCAAAGTTTTATTTATCGCAACCGCTAACTATTTGGAAAATATTCCACCGGCCTTGCGAGATCGTTTGGAGATCATTGAACTTTCCAGCTATACAGATATTGAAAAGACCAATATTGCCAAAGAACATTTGCTTCCTAAACAGCTGGAAGAAAATGGTTTGAAGCCAAGTCAGTTAAAAGTCAGTGATAAGATGCTTCTATATCTGATTCGCTATTACACAAGAGAGGCCGGCGTTCGTCAGCTGGAAAGAACGATTGCAACAATTTGCCGTAAGACGGTGCTTGCGATCTTAAAGGATGGAAAACGCTCTATTACTCTAAATAAAAAGCTGATTCATGAATGGTTGGGCAATGAAAAAGTGGATTATGGTAAAAAAGAGAAAAAAGATCAGGTTGGAACCGTGACCGGACTTGCTTATACCAGTTTTGGTGGTGATATCTTACAGATCGAAGCCAATAAATTTGATGGACACGGTAAGCTGATCCTGACAGGACAGTTAGGCGATGTCATGAAGGAAAGTGCCAGCATTGCCTTAGACTATATTCGTGCCCATGCCAAGGAATATCATATTGATTCCAGTGATTTTGAAAAGTTAGATGTACATGTGCATGTACCGGAAGGAGCTGTTCCCAAGGATGGTCCGAGTGCCGGTGTAACGATGACAACCGCTTTAGTTTCTTGCTTCAGTAATATTCCGGTCAAGGCAAATATTGCGATGACAGGAGAAGTAACCCTTCGTGGTAATGTGCTTCCAATCGGAGGCTTAAAAGAAAAATCACTGGCTGCCCATCGAAGTGGTATCGATACGATCTTGATCCCACGTGGTAATGTTAAAGATTTGGATGAACTTCCACAGGAAGTCAAAGATGCGGTGACATTTATTCCGGTTTCCAATGTGAAACAAGTCTTGTCACACGCACTGGTTCAGTAATATGCAGGCAACATTTGTCATCAGTGCTGTTGAAAAGGAACAATGGCCCGATTCCAACCTTCCGGAAGTGGTTGTTGTTGGGCGAAGCAACGTTGGCAAAAGCTCCTTTATCAATGCACTGACCAATCGAAAGCGTCTAGCCTATGTGGGGAATACACCCGGGAAGACACGCTTGATTAATTTTTTTGATATTGATGGAGCCTGGATGTTGGTCGATGTACCAGGCTATGGATACGCTCGTATGTCTAAGGAGATGCTAAAGAAGATGGGAAAGATGATGGAAGATTATTTTTCCCAAAGAGAGCAGTTGAAGCTGGCCATTCAGCTTGTCGATGCCAGACATGATCCGACAAACGATGATCTGGATATGATCGAATATTTTAAATCCTTACAGATTCCGATTTTGTTGGTAGCTACTAAAATCGATAAGATTCCTAAGACAAAGCGAGTCAAAGCGTTAAAAAATATTTCGCAGAAGCTGCAATTGCCATTAAAAAACATTTATGGTATCAGCAGTACCGAAAAGATTGGCTTTGATGAAGTTTATCAAGCCATTATCCATCAAATTCAATAGATTCTTTGGAGTTTCCAGAGAATCTTTTTTATTATACGATCCATTTCAGGTGTAAAGGAAACGAATAATGAAATACAGATTGTTAAATTCAGAATCCAAGACATATCAATGTAAAATCAATTCTTTTATGATTGTGATCTTTTAACGATGTATTGTACTTTTTAAACTTCGATTGTCTGAAATATAAAAACTGTGTTACACTGATAATACATTTTTAAAAAAGGAGAACGTTATGAGTGGATTTTTTGGGGTAGCTTCAAAAAAAAGTTGTGTTTTAGATTTGTTTTTTGGTACAGATTACCATTCACACTTAGGGACACGTCGTGCTGGTATGGCTGTATATGGAAAGAATGGTTTTAACAGAGCCATTCACAATATAGAAAACAGCCCGTTTCGTACTAAATTTGATAAAGATTTAGATCAGTTTGAAGGTGGTTTGGGAATTGGCTGTATTTCAGATTTTGAATCACAGCCACTACTGGTTCATTCTCATTTAGGAAGTTTTGCGATTACTACCGTAGGTCGTATCAACAATCTGGAAGAATTGAAAGAAAGCTGTTTTCAAAATGGAATGACACATTTCTTTGAAATGAGTACAGGTGGTATTAATCCAACAGAATTAGTGGCAGCCTTGATCAATCAAAAGGCCAGTTTAGTGGAAGGTTTACGTTATGTGCAGGATGTTGTAGAAGGTAGTATGAGCATATTGATCCTGACAAAATCCGGTATTTATTGCGCACGTGATAAGGTTGGTCGTACCCCTATTATTATCGGTGAAAAAGAAACAGGATATTGTGCAACCTTTGAAAGTAGCGCCTTTTTAAACCTTGGTTATCATCATTATAAAGATATGGGACCTGGTGAAATTCTGTATATGACTCCCAATGGCGTGGAAGTGAAACAAGAACCAGGTGAAGAAATGAAAATCTGTTCGTTTCTATGGGTTTATTATGGCTATCCGACCAGTACTTATGAGGGTGTCAATGTAGAATGCATGCGCAATCGTTGCGGGGAAATTTTATCAACAAGAGATACAAATGTCGAAGTCGACAGCGTAGCCGGTGTTCCGGATAGTGGAATCGCCCATGCGGTAGGTTATTCAAATGCGACAAAAATACCATTCTCCAGGCCGTTTATCAAATATACACCTACCTGGCCTCGAAGCTTTATGCCAACCAGCCAGTCACAAAGAAATATGATTGCCAAAATGAAGCTGATTCCGGTGCAGGAGCTGATCAAAGATAAAAAATTGTTGTTGATTGATGATTCGATCGTTCGTGGAACCCAACTGGGAGAAACAACAGATTTTCTTTATCAGTCAGGCGCTAAAGAAGTTCATGTACGTCCTGCCTGTCCACCAATCATGTATGGATGTAAATATTTAAATTTTTCACGCTCCAGTTCGGAAATGGATCTGATCACAAGACGTGTCATCAAGGATCTGGAAGGTGAAAATGTCAGTGATGAAGTATTAAAAGAATATGCAGATCCAGATAGTGAACGTTATCAAAATATGTGCGAAGAGATTCGCAAACGCTCTAAGTTTACTTCGCTTCGTTACCATCGTTTAGATGATATGATTGAATCTATCGGTTTGCCAAAATGTAAGCTTTGTACCTATTGTTGGGACGGAGAGGAATAGCCATGAATGCGATATACGAGCGCACGAGTGTTCGTCAGTTCACTAATCAAACATTGACACAGGAACAAGTCAATGCCATCTTAAAAGCTGGATTTTGTGCACCTTCGGCACGAAACCTTCAACCTTGGTATTTTGTGGTGATCGAAAAGGAAAGTCTGATTCGTCAACTGCAGGAGTTTTCTCCTTATGCTTCTCCTTTACAAACCGCCACACTTGCGATTGTGGTTTGTGCGGATTTATCAATCAATCCCAGTACGGATTATTGTCAACAAGATTGTGCAGCAGCTACCCAAAATATGTTGGTGCAGGCCAAAGAATTAGGTATCGGTTCTTGTTGGATGGGTGGATATCCTAACCAGGACAGAATCGAAAAAATAAAAGAAATCATTGATTTACCAGAGCATATTCTTCCATTATGGATCCTTGCCTTTGGCATCCCGAATCAAAATCCACCAGTAAAAGATAAATGGAATGAAGAAAAGATACTCAGACTTTGAGTGTCTTTTTTTGCGATCCTAAAAAAAAGAACCAGTAACTTCTAGTTATAGCGTTATTGGTCCAACAAATAATATTCAGTATAGATTTTTAAAACAATAGAAGATACTACATTACATAAGAGTTCTTCTTCTTTAGAATGATATTTAGAATGAATGGAATCTAAATTTCCTTTTTTCATGACTTCATGCAGGTAAATTTCAAAGTAAGTCGAAAACTTATCATAAGCCGCTTTATAGTTTGATCCCGGAATTTTTGCCTGAATATCGATCAGATTGGCAATTTCAGATAATGTGTAACAGCGCTTTAAAATACAGACAACCATTAAATAGGCCAGATGCTTTGATGTATAGTGTTTTTTTACCGGAGGATCGACAATACTGTTTTTGACATAATTATTGACCATACTGTTGGTTAAAATCTTTTCCTGATTAAAGTATAAGGGTTCCAGCTTTTGTGTGATCCACAAAACAACCTGATCCATGTATAAATCAAAGTCCGGAAGATCTTTCCATCGTGGACATCGAAACGCAATGAGTTTTTTTTGAATGATTTCTTTTTGCTCCATGGAAGAAGTGTAACATAATTATAATAACTAATCAAACTAGTTTTAAAAACTAGATATATTGACTTTAAAAACTATAAGTGATACTTTAATGTTAGAGTTGTCCAAGGAGGATTTTTAAATGTTTCATATTGTTACAGATTCATCGACGCTATATTCTATTCAGGAAGGACAAAAGAAGGGAATACATGTTTGTCCGCTTCATGTCAACATTGATGGAGAAAGCTATAGAGATTTTGAAGATATTACCAGTACTCGTCTTTTAACGCTGATCAAACAAAAGAAAGTTCCCAGCACATCCCAGCCTTCTATTGGCGATAAGATCGATACGTATAATGAACTGACTAAAGATGGGGAAGTATTGGATATTACCATGGCCGATGGTTTAAGTGGTACTTATGAAAATGCGATGCTGGCAAAAGAGCAATGTGAGCATCCGGAAAGAATACATATCTTTAATTCCATGACACTTTGTGGACCTCATCGCCTGTTGGTAGATGAAGCTGTAAAAATGAAGGAAGAGGGGGCTACTTTAGAAGAGGTCTTAGCTATGTTGGAGAAATCGAAACAAAATGATTTATCGTTCCTGATTCCTTTTGATTTTCAATTTTTACTTCGCGGAGGACGTGTTCGTCAAATTGAAGCCGGGCTTGGCGGCTTGTTGAAACTTATACCGGTTATGCAGAAACAAGATGATGGAAAAGCTTTAGTCAAATTTACAGTAACACGAACATATACAAAAGCTTTGAAATCGATTTTGGAAGAATGTGATAAAAAACATGTGGATGAGAATTATACCTTCTTTATTACGCATGCCTTCAATGATGAATTGGCTTTTGAAACACAAAAGAAACTAAAGGCAAAATATCCAGAGGCAAAAATCATCATTTCTCCATTATCACCGACGTTTATTACGCAAGGTGGACCAGGTTGTATTGCGGTACAGATGTTAAAGATTGAAAGATAGATATAAAAGAAAGCGACCCAGATTTAATCGTTCTGGATCGCTTTTACTTGTGAAAGCCATAGATTGCGGCTGGCATCACTTGGCATACGCCAGTCACCTCTAGGTGAAAAACAAATGGAACCGACTTTGACACCATCCGGCATACAGTTTCGTTTGAACTGTTGAGCAAAGAAACGAGAATAGAAAGTTTGCAGAGCTTTCTGTATCGTTTCTTTTTTTATGGATGGAAAAGCTTTAAGACAAAGGGCATAGATCTTTTGCGGTTCTTCATGAAAACGCAACATATGATATAAGAAGAAATCATGCAGATCATAGGAACCTAATACTTCTTCTGTTTTTTGTTGGATGTTTCCTTTCTCATCCGGTGGTAATAGCTCGGGTGATACAGGTGTATCACAGATATCCATCAGTACATCACAAAGTGGCTGGTTGCCTTCTTTTTTTGCTTTGAAGGCAAAGCTTTCTACAATATAACGAACTAAGGTTTTAGGAACGCTGGCATTGACGGCATACATACTCATATGATCACCATTATACGTACACCAGCCAAGTGCCAGTTCACTTAAATCGCCGGTTCCGACAACAAATCCATTGTATTTATTAGCCAGATCCATAAGAATTTGTGTTCGTTCTCTGGCTTGGGAATTCTCGTAGGTGATATCGTGTTGGTTTATATCGTGATCAATATCTTTAAAATGCTGATACACTGCATCGGCAATGGAAATTTCTTCACGAGAAACCTGCAACAACTGCATCAGTGTATGAGAGTTGTTTTTTGTGCGGTCTGTCGTACCAAAGCCAGGCATAGTAACTGCATGGATTCCGGCAGGATCCAGATGACAGATCTTAAAGGCTTCATGGCACACTAATAAGGCAAGGGTTGAGTCCAATCCGCCGCTGATACCGATGACAACACTGTTTCCGTGAATTTTCTTTAAACGGGTTGCCAGGCCCTGTGCCTGAATACGCAGAATATCTTGGCAGCGCTCCATGCGCTTTTCCATCTGTTTAGGAACAAAAGGATAGGCATCTATAGTGCGTTTTAAATCAATTGTATCTATAGGCTTGCTGGTAAAAGAGATGACCAGTGTGCTCTCTTCTTTTTCTTCCATGCTCGTTTTAAAATGCATCCGATCGTGTAAAAGATGCTGAAGATCAATTTCACCGATGATAAATTCGCTTGTATCCTGCATTGTCTTTTCAGCTAAAAGACTGCCGTTTTCCGCAATCAGATTGTGTCCGCTAAAGACCAGATCGCTGCTGCTTTCATCCGGGCCGGCACTGGCATAGACATAGCCGCTGTAACAAGCAGCACTCTGATGCACAACCAGATCTTTTCGATAATTTTGTTTGGCGATAATTTCGTTAGAAGCGCTGCAATTACAAAGAATATTGGCACCGGCTAAGGCAAGGCGGGAACTGACGGGGATCGTTACCCATAGATCTTCACAGATTTCCACACCGATGCAGGCTGAAGTTGCCTTATCTTTAAAGACAATTTGATTAGATACAGGTACTTCTTTTCCGCAAAGATGAATGGTCGCATTTTTCTTGAGATCTTTTGCACTGGAAAACCATCGCTTTTCATAGTATTCGTTATACATCGGCACATATGTTTTTACATAGATGCCTAATACTTCCTGATTAAAGCATACTGCAGCACAGTTATACAATTTGTCATCTATGGCAAGAGGAAGTCCTACAATGACAACTTGATTGTCAGGGATATTTTGTACCAGCTCTTCCAGGGCACTTTTACTTTCTCTTAATAACAAATCTTCATAAAAAAGATCCTGACATGTATAACCGCTGATACAAAGCTCCGGAAATACGGCACACTGGGTGTCGGCAGGCAGTTGCTTTAAAACCGCAAGAATCGATCGTACATTGGCTTGCGGATCACCAATGGCTACCGATGGGGAACAGGCAGCTACTTTATAATATTGAAATCGTTTCATAGTCACACTCTTTTCATTAGTTCTAGTATAGTCAATAACCCAATCAAAAAAAAGGTTTTGTTAGTCAAAGTCCGTCCGTACAAAGCGAACCCGCCCTAAAATACGAACAGGGATTTCTTCAATTTCCTGAGGGGTAAAGTATTTAGGCTCATATTTAGGGTTGGAAGCTTCTAAAATCATGAGATTCTTTTTATAGCGAACTTTTTTGACTGTGGCTTCTTCACCAATCAGCACAACTGCAATTTTTCCATCTTCTACTACATCACATTTTTGTACATAGACAAGATCGCCATCGTAAATGTGCGAACCTTCCATGGAATCACCTTGAATGCGTAAAAAATAATCGCCTTTTTTGGCATCGCTGGCATTGACTTCAACATATCCTTCAATCTGCTGCTCGGCAAATAAATCATATCCAGCCTTGGCAAATCCTAAAATAGGTTTGACACACTCGCCATCATCATTGAGAACTTTTTCGATGTCACAATCTAAGACTTGGGCAATTTTTTTAAGCGTTGTTTTCTTTAATTCGGTGCTTTCTTCATTGATCCATCGATAATAGGTGGAAGTAGAAACGCCGATTTTTTGCGCCATGGCCGTATGATTCAAATCATTCTGTAGTTCGTATTGAATCAAAAGTTCTTTTAAACGCATAGTATTCCTCCGTGTTTATATTGTAACAAAAAAATCTATATTTTGCGAAATGAAAGGATAAAAAAACTAAAAAATTCCCAAATCTATCTTGAATTTAGGAAACTGAACTATTACTATGACAATGGTGATTCGATGAAAAACAGAAAGAAACAATATTTATGTATTGATTTTAAATCATTTTATGCCTCGGTGGAATGTGTAGAAAGAGGATTAGATCCTTTTCAAGTGAATTTGGTCGTGGCTGATCCGGATCGAGGTGGCGGAGCTATTACATTAGCGGCTACACCGGCTATTAAAAAATTAGGTGTACCCAGTCGCGGACGGATATTCCAGATTCCCAAAAATATTTCTTATAAAATAGCACCGCCACGCATGCACTTATATATGGAGTATGCCGCAAAGATCTATGGGATTTTTCTAAAATATATTTCACCGGATGATATAATTGTTTATTCGATTGATGAATCTTTCTTTGATGTGACCTCTTATTTAGATCTCTATCAGACAACAGCACCTAAGCTGGCTAAAAAAATCATTGCGGATGTATATGAGCAGACAGGTATCACATCGGCAGCCGGTATTGGAAACAATTTGTTTTTGGCAAAGGTGGCCCTGGATATTACAGCGAAACATGCACCGGATAATATAGGCATTCTGGATGAAGAAACCTTTTATAAAACATTGTGGCATCATCAGCCATTAAGTGATTTTTGGATGATAGGACAGGGAATTTCTAAGCGATTACATCGATTGGGAATTCATGATTTGTGGCAGGTGACCAAATGTCCACCGGAGATCTTATACAAGGAGTTTGGGGTAAATGCCGAGATTTTGATCGATCACGCCTGGGGAAAAGAATGTGTGGAAATTCAAGATATCAAAGCATACCAGCCACGTTCGAATTCCGTATCGAACAGTCAGATTCTTTTTAAAGACTATAGTTACGAGGATGCTTTGATTATCTTAAAAGAGATGGTGGATGCCAATGTTCTTGTTTTGACGCAACGACATCTGGTTACTGATCATATCGGTTTGTTCATCGGCTATTCAAAGGATGTGCGCAAGGCCAGTCGAGGATCTTGTGCTATCACCAATCGAACCAATTCCTATTCTTTATTGATGAAAGAGTTTGTCTTGTTGTATCAAAGAATTACTGATCGAACAGCGCCGATTCGTCAAATTGCCATTACATTAGGCCGTGTGCGAGATGAAAAATATGAACAATATGATTTGTTTACCGATACAGAAAAAGTTTTACAGGAAAGAAAACTTCAGCAGACATTGGTACAGATTCGCAACCGGTTTGGTAAAAATGCGGTACTTAAAGGAATTAGTGGTTTAGATCAGGCAACGGCAAAATACAGGAATCAGACGATTGGCGGTCATAAGGCATGATGCCCCGGCAACAAAGAGCATATATTTTTCAGGCCTTTGATGCCTTAAAGGGCTTCCGAGAGCTTTTGTATGAAAAAGAGCGAATCGTTGTCGAAAAACGAGAATTGTCAGAAGATGATTTAGAGATGCTGGATCAAAAAATTCATGAAGTACAACAAGGGGATATTATCAAAATTATCTATTATGATGGAAAAGAATATATTCAAAAAACCGGAACACTCACTAAGATTGATTTGGAAGTACGATATATACAGATTGTAAAAGAGAAAATTGATTTAGAACGAATCGTTGAAATAGAGATTGAGGAAAAGGCTTGTGAGGAATAGTGCATATTTCTTGTTTGTATGGATTGGATGGCCTATAATTCTTTCCAATCAAAGAAGGAGGAATTGCCATGAGCATTTATGATTATATACTGGAAACAGGAGAAGGCAGAGCTTTCAAATTAGATGAGTGGAAAGGGAAAGTGATCTTAATTGTGAATACGGCAACAGGTTGTGGTTTTACACCACAATATAAAGATCTTGAGTCGATGTATGAGGAATTTCATGAGAAAGGTTTGGAAATTTTAGATATACCTTGTAACCAGTTTGCCAATCAGACATCTGAAAGTGATGAAGAAATTCATCAATTCTGCACATTGAAGTACAATACACAGTTTCCACAGATGAAAAAATCGGATGTGAATGGACCTAATCAATTGCCTTTGTATGCCTACTTAAAATCACAACAAGACTTTAAGGGGTTTGGAAAAGGTGTTAAGGCAATGGCCATGAATGCGATGTTAAAGAAAATAGATAAAGATTACAAAAAGAATCCCGATATTAAATGGAATTTCACAAAGTTTTTGGTAGATCGTCAAGGTCATGTTGTTGCCCGTTTTGAACCAACAGAAAAAATGGATCTAATCAAAGAAGCGATACAGAAATTATTATGAAGCAAAGAACACTGCAGTGGATAGAAACATTCTTGTTTTAGGTTTTAAATTTATCAGTCTTTTGTGCCGGTGCTGATCATCCGGTACCGAAAGGTTTTCTCTGGCTTGTGCTGTGGATCGTGATCGTAAGTGCCCTGCAGTATGTGTATTTAGGATGGTTCCTGAGAAAAATTTATCAGACGGAGTTCTTGTGTCTTCATTTAGCATTTTATCTGGGAATAGGAATCGCATCCCTTTTCTATGTGATGCATGGAAGAATAGATAGAGAGTATTGGCTGTTAATTCTTCTTGTTTTGGGAGTGTGTATTCTATATGGTTTTGTGTTCTATGTTGTAAATCGTTGGCTGGCACATAAGTTTTTACGATAAGCATTTTTGATTAAAAATATCTGTTATACTAAAAGCATGTTGAAACAGGAGAATGTTAAGATTCGAGAAATACAGCCACAGGATGATTTGGTTTTAGCAAAAATTATTCGGAATAGTCTGAAAAGTGTGCATTTAGATCAGCCAGGCACGGCATATTTTGATGAAAATTTGGATCATTTAAGCCAGTATTATCAAAAAGAAAACCGATGGTATTGGGTTTTGGAGGCAAATCAAAAAGTGATGGGTGGTATAGGCCTGGAGCGCTTTGTGTATTTTCCCAGCTGCCTAGAAATCCAAAAGTGTTATTTATGTCCGGAAGCCAGAAATAAAGGATGGGGATACCGGTTATTGGAAATGGTAGAACAGGAAGCAGTTAAAAAAGGGTATGAGATGTTGTATCTGGAAACACATTCGATATTAAAACCGGCTATAGCCTTATACAGAAAACGAGGCTTTCAGGAAATAGAGCGTCCTGCCTGTATAGTTCATAGTAAAATGGATCGCTTTTTTATCAAAAGATTGGAGGCACAACCATGCGATTAAAAAGCTTATTTCAAATTGATATTGATGCCGGAGTTGAAGTTTATAAAATGGCAAAAAACGGAATTCTTTTAGATGTAAGAACGGCTCAGGAATATGCGCAGGGACATATCCCTGAAAGTATAAATATCGATTTAGCTTCTTTGAATCAAGTTTTGGAAAAGATACCGGATAAAAAAACACCGGTCTTTGTTTATTGTCGAAGTGGAGCCAGGAGCAGCCGAGCTGTTCGACAGATGAAAAAAGCCGGTTATTTTGATGTAACAAACATTGGTGGTATTGAAAACTATCATGGTAAGCTGGAAAAATAAGCGAATCAAGAAAACTTTTGTTCTAAGTGAAGAATATTTCGCACACCATTGACAAATAAACCGACAATCAATGCGGAAATAATGGTTCCAATGCCTAAACCGTTTAGATGTCCAAAGAATAGAAAGGATAGTAAGAGTGCGATACCCATGAGTGTGGTATCGAATGCGACCTTTGTTTTACCGAAATTTGTGTGAAATGTATCGGAAATAGCTTGTACGGCACCTTCGCCGGGCACAAACATGATTTTAGGTGCAACTTCAAAATTAATACCTATAGCTAGAACCAGACAGCCCAGGACTAAAACAATCAACTGCATCCAAATGTTGGAAAGTTCTAAAAAGGAAAGCAGGCTCATACTAAAATCAATGAAACTGCTAAAGAGAATATTGACACCAAATTGTAAGAATTGTAAAGGTTTAAAATTCTTCTTCAACAAGACAATTTGTATAAGAATAAAAATGGAATTGATCAAAAATGTGGTCATTCCAAATGAAAAGGAAGAAAACTGTAACGATAGCACATAAGGAACGCTGGAGATCGGAGATGTACCTAAAGCGCCTTTTGTGATCAATGCGATACCAAAGGAATTGATCAAAACCCCGATGACAAAGTAAAACCATTTTTTTAGTATTTCCATAAAATTCCTCCCCTGTGTATTTTATCATAAAAGTGTGAGTTTAGAATTAACCTGTTTTTAACTTGTTTTTAAGACCGAAACAGTCTATCCTTTTAGGAGGAGGGATGAATATGATTAAAAATTTTCCAAAAAATGAGGCAGTGCAGCTGCGGAATATGCTGATGTACAGCCCGGGGCAGTCTTTGACAAAGACGTTTGTAGATACGCCTGATTTTTCCATGATTATGCATTCACTATGGCATGATGGAGAGATGATCTTACCGGCAGACGATCGTGATATCTTTATCACCTGTATGGAAGGAGCCCTGATTGTTTCCTTACAAAATAAAGAGTTGTATATTGTTCGCCAGGGAGAATCGTTATTGATTGAAACAGATCAAGAGTATCGAATTATTGCGAAGCAGAACTGTAAATTTTTGATTATCAACACCAGAGATTAATGTTCAGAAGAGTCCAAAGGGGCTTTTTTTTTGGAAAATATTCATTTTAGTTATTGTTATTTATAGCTCCTAGATATTTTTAATTATGTACGGTTTATGCTACAGTAATTTTGTACATCGATTTCGTTTTGTCCGAATGGGATAGAACATCCAAAAAATTGTGATATTGAGTAGGAAAGGGGAAAGAACAGGATGAAAACAATACAAAAATTAACACTATCGGCCTTATTTTTGGCGATAGGATTTGTACTTCCTTTTTTTACCGGACAGATTCCACAAATTGGAAGTATGTTATTGCCAATGCATATCCCGGTATTTTTATGTGGATTATTGTGTGGATGGGAGTATGGACTGGGGATCGGATTGATTTTACCGGTATTGCGAAGTTTGATTTTTGGAATGCCGCCATTATTTCCAACGGCCATCGCCATGGCTTTTGAGCTGGCCACATACGGTGGTGTGATTGGTTATGTGTATAGCCATGCGAAATGGCAATGCATCAAACAGCTTTACATTGCCCTATTTATTTCCATGATTGCCGGAAGATTGGTGTGGGCCATTGCTACCTGTCTATTAGTAGGATTATCAAATGTTAGTGCTATGATGTTGATCAATGGAGCTGTATTGACCGCAATACCAGGCATTGTCGTTCAATTGATCTTAATTCCAATGATCATGGCCACGTTGGATAAAACAAAAGTAGTTCCATTCAAAAAGCTACCTAAAGTGTCTAAAACACAAACGATGTAAACCAGTCCATGCGGCTGGTTTTTTCTATCTACAAAAAAAGAACCGGTATGTTTTACCGATTCCGTGTTATTACTTTTGTGCCATTTTTTCACGATATAAGGCTCTACGATCTTGTGCTGTAAGTCCTTTTTTGCGGATACGGATCGCATCGGGTGTCACTTCTACCAGTTCATCATCATTGATCCATTCCAAAGCTTCTTCCAAAGAAAATACTCTTGGCGGTGTCAACAACATGGCTTCATCACGTCCGCTGGAACGAATGGCGGTCAGTTTCTTATTCTTTAAAGGATTGACATCCATATCGATATTCTTGGCAGATTCACCAATGATCATCCCTTCATAGACTTCTGTCTGCGGACCAATAAATAACTGTCCTCTTTCCTGCAGATTCCATAATGCATACGTCATTGCGGTTCCTGTTTCCGTAGAGATCATAGCACCTTGCATACGTTGGGCGATTTCTCCTTTAAATGGTTCATAACCACAGATTCGCCGTACTAAAGTTCCTTCTCCGTGAGTATCGTTAATGAATTCATTTCTAAATCCCAACAATCCTCGTGTTGGTACCTGATAGGTGATTTTGACATAGCCGTTTTCTTCTTCCATGTTTTCCATCACACCTTTTCGAAGATTCAGTTTGTTGATGATGGTTCCGGAGTATTCTTCCGGTGCCAGACAAACAACTTCTTCGACTGGTTCCACTTTTACACCGTTTTCATCACGATGTAAGATAACTTCCGGCTTACTGATGGCTAATTCATAACCCTCACGGCGCATATTTTCAATCAGAATGGAGATATGAAGTTCACCACGTCCGGATACTTTAAAACAATCTGCACTGTCAGTTGGTTCTACTTTAAGACCTACGTTGACTTCCAACTCTCTTTCCAGGCGTTCCTTGATGTTTCGACTGGTTACATATTTTCCGCTGCGTCCGGCGAAAGGACTGGAATTGACATGGAAGTTCATAGAAAGTGTCGGTTCTTCAATGGGAATATGATCCATTGGTTCGACATGATCGATATCACAAATCGTATCACCGATACTGATATCTGGCATACCGGCAATCACAACGATATCACCACTTCTGGCTTCTTTTACGTTTGTTCGAGAAAGTCCCTTATATACAAATAAGTTGGAGATGGTTTCTTTTTTCTCAAGGCCATCTTGATTACAACGAATATAAGGAGCTCCTTGTTTTAAAACACCAGAATAAATACGTCCAATACCTAAGCGTCCGATATATTCATCATAGGCCAGGGCAGAAACCTGCATACGACAAGGTTCATCATCTAAATCCGGATATACATCACAATGTTTTAAAATGGTATCAAACAAAGGTTCGATGTTTTCACTTGGTGTATTTAGATCATATTGTACGATTCCTTCGCGGGCAATGCCATAAAGGATAGGGAAATCCAATTGTTCATCATTGGCGTTTAAGTCTAAGAACAATTCATAAACTTCATCGACAACTTCTTCGGCGCGTTGATCGTTTTTGTCAATTTTATTGATCAATAAAATCGGTTTCAATCCGATTTCCAAAGCCTTGCTTAACACAAAACGAGTCTGCGGCATCGGTCCTTCACTGGCATCAACCAATAAGATAACAGTATCTACCGTACGAATGATTCGCTCTACTTCACTGGAGAAATCGGCATGGCCTGGGGTATCGACAATGTTGATCTTAACTCCATTATGGATCACAGAGCAGTTCTTGGAATAAATCGTGATACCACGTTCTCTTTCCAGATCGTTGGAGTCCATGATACAATCTACAACTTCTTCATTATCTCTAAAAACATCACTTTGTCTTAAAAAGGCATCGACTAATGTACTTTTACCGGCATCGACATGGGCAATGACGGCTATATTTAAAATCTTTTCTTTTTCTGCCATAAGTTCACTCACTTTCCGTAAAAAACAGAACAATTATAATGCAGAGTTGCTAAAAAGACAATTGATTATGCTATAATGAGGCCGGAATAGAGAGGTTTTATTATGCAGATTCGTTATTTCCGAGAGTATTCTCATTATCTGGATCGATTTATGGAGTTTAAAATGTATGGACATGCCGGTAAACTGTGTTTTGTTTTTCCCTGCCAGGATGGACGTTTTTTTGAATGGGAAGATCGTGGTATGTTTGAACTGGTCAAAGATTTGATTGAAGAAGGACGTATTCAGTTTTGTACGGTTGATTCCATTGATAAAGAAACTTGGAGTTCTTTTGGAGATACACATCATCGTATGTGGTTGCAGGAGTGCTGGGTACAATACATCATGGAAGAGCTTGTACCGAGTGCTTTATGGAAGGCTGGACTTCCACAGGATGAAAAATGCATGACTTTAGGTGCCAGCATGGGTGGTACGCATGCGGCTAACTTATTTTTTAGATTTCCGGATCGCTTTGATAAGGTGCTGGGAATCAGTGGTGTTTATGATATGAACGAGTATTTCCATGGCGTTTATGATGATAATTGTTACAACAATGATCCATGTGCTTATCTGGCTGGTATGGACCCATCGCATCCGTATATTCAAAAATACAATGATTCACAGATTATCTTAACGGTTGGACAGGGTGCATGGGAAGATGTTTGTAAGAATTCATTGCAGAAATTATCTAAGATCTTATATGAGAAAGGTATTCATGCCTGGATTGATTTCTGGGGTTATGATGTGAATCATGACTGGCCTTGGTGGGAAGTAATGCTGCGATATTTCTTGCCAAAGATGGTATAGATTTCATGTAAATACTGATGAATAACAGATAGTTATATTCTATGACATAACTTATATATTTTGTAAGTTATGTCTTTTTTATATTGTGTGCAGCACTCAAAATAGAATATATGAGGTTTTCTTTGATTTTCTCATGGCTTTGTGTTGCGCCGCTATGAGCCATATTTTTGATTGGTCCTCGTTCATCAATGATGATGAGACTTTCTTCCTGCCTATTCCAACGGTAGTGGGTGCTGGAGTCATTCAGGTTTGTTTTTCTGTATTTTTTAAGATATCTTTGATTTCATCCTATAAAGAAAGCAGAAAAACATGCACTCGATAGATTGCAAACTCTCTTTTATGTGTTGAATATGCAAGGTGTATGATTTTTGAAAGAATTTATTATTCTGCCTGGCAATATTTAGACAAAATGTGCAAAAAAAAGATGCTTCAAAATCAGCATCTTTCTTTATCCAATCAGCAGTACATCGCGAATGCCGGGAACTTCATCCATCAGTAATAATTTGATACCGGAAGAAAAATCTTCGGCTGCCATCATACATCCGGCACAGGCTCCGCGAAAGGCTACATAGACGATCGCATTTTCATCGACACCCATCAGTTCAATATCGCCGCCATCTTGTTGAATATAAGGGCGAATCTTATCAAGACATGCATTGATTTGATTCATGTCCGGCATTACAACTTCTTCTGACATTCTGTCTCACTTCCTATCCTAAAAATAAAGGGATGAATAAAAGAGGGAAGACCAGTCCTACGACAAATCCACCTAAGACCTCTACAAAGCGATGACCCAATACAGATTTTAACTGTTCTTCATATATTGGATTATCCAGCTGTACTTCCATGTCTTTTAGATCCTTGATCAATTGTTGTGTTAATTCGATATTTTTTCCGGAATAGTAACGTACATGACAGGCATCATACATCACGATAAAGGCAAATACTGCCGTTACCGCAAAAATCGTAGAATCAAATCCTTCCTGCATTCCGATAGCCATCGATAAACCGGTGACCGTACTGGAATGGGAGCTGGGAAACCCACCACTGGCAACGACCCAGTGCAAATCCCATTTTCCGGATTTTAAATAATAAAAGATCGTTTTTGCCGCTTGTGCGATCAGGTTGCACGAAAGGGCAACAAACAAGGGAAATAAAGCTTGTGGAAACATACTCTTTTTTCACTCCTAAACCGTTAGTATTATATCACAGATTCTTTTTTTCGTGATATAATGTGCTCGTAGAATAACGGAGGTACAATAACATGATTCAGTTAGACTTACAACATGCTCATTTAAAAGAGGATGTAAAAGCGTATCAGGAGCAAGTCCATCAGATCGATGAATCTTTACGCATGAAAACATGCAAGGGAAATGATTTTATCGGTTGGATGACATGGGCTAACGATTATGACAAAGAAGAGTTTGCACGTATTAAAGCTTGTGCACAGAAAATTCAAAATGACAGCGATGTGTTTGTCGTATGTGGTATCGGTGGTTCCTATCTTGGTGCTCGTGCTGCGATTGAAATGATCAACGGTTTATATGCACAGAAAAAACCGGAAATCATCTTCATGGGAAATACTTTCTCCAGCAGCTATATTGCACAGGTCATGGACTATATAAAAGATAAGGAAGTTAGCGTTAACGTAATTTCAAAATCAGGAACAACAACGGAAACTTCAATCGCATTCCGTATCTTGAAACAGTTTATGGAAGGAAAATACGGGGAAGGTGCCAAACATCGTATTTATGCGACAACGGATAAGGCGCGTGGTACCTTAAAGGCACTGGCCGATAAAGAAGGTTATGAGACATTTGTAATTCCGGATGATATCGGTGGACGATTCTCTGTCATTACACCAGTAGGACTTTTACCAATTGCGGTAGCCGGTATCGATATTGATGAAATCATGAAGGGTCTGCATGATGGCATGGGTGAATACGGAGATGCCGATTTGGATAAAAACCCGGCTTATCGTTATGCGGTAGCACGTCGTATCTTACAAAACGAAGGCTACGATGTGGAACTGTTTGTTAACTATGAAATGCAGATGCAGATGATCGCCGAATGGTGGAAACAATTGTTTGGTGAAAGTGAAGGAAAAGACGGAAAAGGTATTTTACCAGATAGTGTATGTAACTCTACAGACCTTCATTCACTGGGACAGTTTGTACAGGATGGAAAGAAAGTATTGTTTGAAACCAATCTGTATGTAGAAAAACCGATGATCGATCTGACTTTCCCAAGTGATGATGAAAACTTGGACAATATGAATTATTTAGCCGGAAAATCCATTGACTGGGTCAACAAGATGGCCGCTAAAGGAACTTTACAGGCACATGAAGAAACAGGTGGTGTACCAAATATTATCATTACTATGCCAGATATGAGCGCTTACAGTTTCGGTAATATGTGTATGTTCTACTTTAAAGCCATTGCGATGACAACTTTGATGAATGATTCGAACCCGTTCAATCAGCCTGGTGTTGAAGTATATAAAAAGAACATGTTCAAGCTTTTGGGAAAAGAATAAGCAGAAGAGCCGAAATGGCTCTTTTTCAGTTATCGTCATACAACTAAAAAACATAAGCTTTTTTTGAGTTGGACTTTAAAATCGGACTAAAAACTCGTATAATAGTTAAGGTATAGGATTACTGTAATAAGGAGGAAATTGAAATCATGCCTAGAGCTAAACTATCGATGGATGGAAATACAGCTGCGGCTCATGTTGCCTATGCGTATACAGATGTTGCGGCAATTTACCCTATTACTCCATCTAGTCCAATGGCTGACCAAATCGATATCTGGTCTGCTGGTGGACGTAAAAACATCTTTGGAAATCAGGTAGTTGTTACAGAAATGCAGTCTGAAGCTGGTGCAGCCGGTGCTGTACATGGATCTTTAGCTGCCGGTGCTTTAACAAATACATTCACAGCCTCTCAGGGTCTGTTATTGATGATTCCAAATATGTACAAGATCGCTGCTGAACAGTTGCCTTGTGTATTTGATGTTTCAGCACGTACCGTTGCAACACAAGCATTGAACATCTTTGGTGATCACAGTGACGTTTATGCTTGCCGTCAGACAGGTTTTGCGATGCTTTGTGAAACAAACCCACAGGAAGTTATGGACTTATCTCCGGTTGCACATTGTGCTGCTTTGGAAGGAAAAGTTCCTTTCATCAACTTCTTTGATGGTTTCCGTACATCACACGAAATCCAGAAAATTGAAACATGGGATTATGAAGACTTAAAAGACATCTGCCCTATGGAAGATGTTGAAGCTTTCCGTAACCATGCGTTAAATCCAGAACATCCAGCTATGCGTGGTTCTCACGAAAACGGAGATATTTATTTCCAGCATCGTGAAGCTATCAATACAGTTTATGATGATCTACCTGCCGTAGTTGAAAAATACATGGGCAAGATCAATGAAAAACTGGGAACAAACTATGATTTGTTCAACTATTATGGAGCACCGGATGCAGATCGTGTGATCATCGCTATGGGCTCTATCAATGACGTATGCGAAGAAGTTATCGATTACTTAACCGCAAAAGGTGAAAAAGTCGGTGTTATCAAAGTTCGTTTGTATCGTCCTTGGTCAAGCAAACACTTGTTGAAGGTATTACCAGAAACTGTTAAGAAAATTGCGGTATTAGACCGTACAAAAGAACCAGGTTCTTTAGGTGAACCATTGTTCCTTGATGTTGCGACAACATTAAGAGAAGCCGGAATGAACGACATCAAATTAGTTGGTGGACGTTATGGTTTAGGTTCTAAGGATACTCCACCTTCAAGTGTATTTGCCGTATATACAGAATTATTGAAGGATGAACCAAAAGAACGCTTCACAATCGGTATTGTGGATGATGTGACAAACTTGTCATTGCCAGAAGTAAAACCAGCTCCAATCACAAGTGCGCCGGGAACAATCGAATGTAAGTTCTGGGGTCTTGGTGGAGATGGTACAGTTGGTGCCAACAAGAACTCTACAAAGATCATCGGTGACCACACGGATAAATATATCCAGGCTTACTTCCAGTATGACTCTAAGAAAACAGGTGGTATCACAATTTCTCATTTGCGTTTTGGAGACAACCCAATTAAGAGCCCATACTACATCAACCAGGCTGACTTTGTTGCCTGCCACAACCCTTCTTATGTAACTAAGGGATATAAGATGGTACAGGACGTTAAACCTGGCGGTATCTACATGATTAACTGTCAGTGGTCTGATGAAGAATTAGACAAACATATGCCTGCTGATGCCAAGAAATATATTGCCGAAAACAACATTCAGGTATATACGATCAATGCGATCGATAAAGCTATCGAAATCGGTATGGGTAAACGTACAAATACGATCTTACAGTCTGCTTTCTTTAAATTAGCAGATATCATGCCAATCGATGAGGCTGTTACTTTCATGAAAGAAGCCGCTAAGAAATCTTACTCTAAAAAAGGTGATGCGGTTGTAGAAATGAACTACAGAGCTATTGATGCTGGTGTAGATGCATTACATAAAGTAGAAGTACCTGCTTCCTGGGCTAATCCAGAAGCTGATGCAGCTCCTGCAGAAAAAACAGGTCGTCCTGCCACAGTTAAGATGGTTACAGAAATCATGGAACCAGTTAACTTGATGGATGGAGACAGCTTACCTGTATCTGCCTTCAATGCACACACAGATGGTCAATGGGAAACAGGTGCCAGTGCTTACGAAAAACGTGGTACAGCCGTTATGGTTCCAGAATGGGATTCTAACAAATGTATCCAGTGTAACCAGTGTGCCTTCGTATGTAGCCATGCGACAATTCGTCCATTCTTATTGAATGAAGAAGAAGTCAAAGCGGCTCCGGCTGAAATCAAATTGGCAGATACTAAACCAAAAGCAAGCGACTTGAAGTTCACAATGAGCGTTACACCACTTGACTGTATGGGATGTGGTGAATGTATCACTGTATGTCCTACTGGTGCCATCCAGATGGTTCCACAGGAATCTCAGTTACATATGCAGCCAGTATTCGATTACTTAGTTGCTAATGTATCTAAGAAAGATATCGGTTTGAAAGATGAAACTGTCAAAGGTTCTCAGTTCAACCAGCCATTATTAGAGTTCTCCGGATCTTGTGGTGGATGTGCCGAAACATCTTATGCACGTCTAGTTACTCAGTTATTCGGTGAACAGATGTATATCTCTAACGCAACCGGATGTTCTTCTATCTGGGGTGGTCCGGCTGCAACATGTCCTTACACTGTAAACAAAGAATCTAAACAGGGACCAGCCTGGTCTAACTCTTTGTTCGAAGATAACGCAGAACACGGATATGGTATGGCTTTAGGCTACAAGACACTTCGTGAACATACAATTGCCAAGGTAGCTAAGGTTGTAGAAGAAGCAGGAAATGCAGATCTTCAGGCTGCTTTCGATAAATTTGTCGAAACAAAAGAAGATACTAAAGCAAACGTTGAACCAACAAAGGCTTTGATCGCCGCATTGGAAGCTTTAGGTACAGATGCTGCTAAAGAAGTATTGGCTGACAAACAGTACTTTGGTAAGAAATCTGTATGGATCTTCGGTGGAGATGGATGGGCTTATGACATCGGATTCGGTGGATTAGACCATGTATTGGCATCCGGAGAAAACGTAAACGTATTTGTATTCGATACAGAAATGTATTCAAATACAGGTGGACAGGCTTCTAAGGCTAGTAACATCGGTGAAGTATGTCAGTTTGCCGCTGCCGGTAAAGAAATGAAGAAAAAATCTTTGGCCGAAATCGCAATGACTTACGGATATGTATATGTTGCACAGATTGCTTTAGGTGCTAACCCAGCGCAGGCTGTTAAGTGTATCGCAGAAGCAGAAGCTTACGATGGACCATCTTTGATCATCGGTTATGCTCCATGTGAATTGCACGGTATTGCCAAGGGTGGTATGAACCATTGTCAGGATGAAATGAAGAAAGCTGTTAAGGCTGGATATTGGAACTTGTTCAGTTTCGATCCAGCTAAGAAAGCTGCCGGTAAGAACCCATTCACATTAACTTCTAAAGAAGGTGACGGAACTTATCAGGAATTCTTGAACAATGAAGCTCGTTACACTCGTTTGGTTAAACCATTCCCAGAAAGAGCAAAAGAATTGTTTGCGAAATCTGAAGAAGAAGCCAACGCTCGTTTCGAACACTTGAAGAAACTGGTTGATTTATACAGCTAATTTCGTAAATGAAGGATCGGAATCATTCCGGTCCTTTTTTTGTGCTACAATATCCAAAAGGAGAACAACATGGAAGAAAAGAATCAAACAATCATTAAAAAGACGGTTAAAAACGGTATTACCTTTGGTACATGCCTGGCAATGGTTATCAGCTATACAACTTGGCATTCTGTATTTTGGGCGATCATACACGGATTATTGAGCTGGATTTACGTGATTTACTTTATACTTCGCTATTGAGAAACAAAGCTATCTTTTATATAATCAAAACATGAAATTTTTATTTGATTGCGATGATACCCTCTATGATCTTTCCTGGCCTTTTAAAATGTGTTTAAAAGAATTCCAATTGCCGGTGCCACAGGAACAAATAGATTCTTTTTATGCCTGTTACAGAGCGCATGGTGATGCGATCTTTTCAAAGATTCAGACTAATCAGATTACGGTAGATCAATCAGGAGCGTATCGAATTTTAAAAGCTTGTGAAGAATATGGCATCCCATTTTCAGAAGAGGATGCTGTCTTATTCCAACAATGTTATAAACATTACCAACAAAAGATCTCCATGAATCCTGTTTTTCATGCTTACTTTTCATCGACTGAAAGCGAATGTGGTATTTTGACAAATGGAGAAGATATGCACCAACGAAATAAGCTGAGTACTTTACAAGTCTTTTCCTATATTCCTGCCAATCATATTTTTACCAGTGGTCAGATCGGAGTCAGTAAACCAGATATACGCGCATTTCAATATGTGATGAGGGCGCTGGGTGAAAAACCGGGTGACTGGGTTTATATCGGTGATAATTATATCAACGATATGGAAGGCGCCAAGAAGGCCGGACTGCATACGATTCATTTCAATCGTCATCATCAAAAGGAAGGCCCGTGCAGTGATCATGTAGTTTATACAGAAGAAGAATTGATTTCACTTTTAAGAAAATTGGAAGGTTGTGAAAAAAATGGACAGATCTTGTCTGAAGCATAAAAAAAGGATTGTCATCAAAGTTGGTTCCAGCAGCATTACACATGAAAATGGAGATTTATACTTATCTCGAATTGAGAAGTTGGTTCGTGTGCTATGTGATTTACGCGCACAGGGAAAAGATGTTGTTTTAGTATCTTCCGGTGCCATTGCGTGTGGAAGAAGAGCTTTGCATATAGGAAGAAGACCGGAATCGACTGCCGAGAAACAAGCTTTTGCGGCGGTGGGACAGGCACGTTTGATGATGGTTTATCAACGACTTTTTAGTGAATATAATATGGTGGCTTCGCAAATTTTATTGACTAAAAATATCATGCGGGAAAAACATGCCAGAGAGAATGCCCGTAATACATTTCTGGAGCTTTTTGCCCTCCAAAGCATTCCTATCGTCAATGAAAACGATACGATTTCAACTCATGAGTTGTTGGAGGTAGAAAGCTTTGGCGATAACGATCAGCTGGCTAGTACAGTGGGCAGCTTGATTGGAGCGGACTTGGTGATTTTATTAAGCGATATTGAAGGTTTATATACCGATAATCCCAAAACCAATCCAGAAGCGCAACTGATTCGACATGTATCCCATATCGATCAGACGTTGTTGAAGATGGGAACCAATGAATCCAGTTCCAATGTAGGAACCGGTGGTATGAGCGCTAAATTGGTGGCGGCTCAAATTGCCATGGATGCCGGTGCCGATTTAGTCATTGCCAAGTTTGAAGAAGGTATCGTAACACGTATTCTGCAAGGGCAGGAAGCAGGCACATACTTCTGTGCGAAAAAGGAGAAAGTATGAATTTAGAACAAATCGGGATTCAGGCGAAACAAGTCAGTTATCAATTGGCCTCTTTATCAACGGAACAAAAAAATCAGGCTTTACAGATGGTCAGTTCTTCTATATGGGAAAATAGGGGCGCAATCTTAGAAGCAAATCGTATTGATATGGAAAATGGGCGCAAAAAAAGATTAAGCGACGGCTTATTGGATCGACTGCAACTTACAGAACAAAGAATTACGGATATGGCAAAAGCGGTATGGGATATAATCAAACTGGAAGATCCCGTTGGAGAAGTACTGGATGCCTATGACTTGGAAAATGGCTTACATATTGAAAAGAAGCGAGTACCCATCGGTGTGATTGGTATCATTTATGAAGCCAGACCAAATGTGACTTTAGATGCTTTTTCCATTTGTTTTAAAACCGGAAACGCCGTGATCTTAAAAGGGGGTAGCGATGCGATCCATTCCAATATTGCCATCACAAAAGCCATACAGGAAGGACTGAAACAAGCCGGTGTTTGTATAAATGCTATTCAATTGATCGAATCGACTTCGCATGAAGATACCCAGCGCTTTATGCAGATGACGGATTATGTTGATGTGATTATTCCAAGAGGTTCTAAACGACTGATTCAAAGTGTTATGCAGAACGCCAAGGTACCGGTGATTGAAACTGGGGCTGGAAATTGCCATATCTACATTGATGAAACAGCGGATCTTCAAAAGGCGGTTTCCATTGTGTACAATGCCAAGACCCAACGAATTGGTGTTTGTAATGCCGCAGAATCTTTATTGGTACATGAAAACATTGCTTCAGAAGTCTTACCAAAGCTTCAGGAAAAATTGAACGAAAAAGATGTTTTATTAAAATGCGATGAAATAAGCTATGGTATCTTAAAAGATCAACCGGGGCGCATTGAGCATGCCACTACGGAAGACTGGAGCATGGAATATTTGGACTATATGATGTCGGTAAAAGTAGTGAAGGATGTAGAACAAGCGATTTGTCACATCAATACCTATTCGACAAAGCATTCCGAAAGCATCATTACAGAATCAAAAGAAAATGCCGTGCGTTTTTTAAACGAAGTGGACTCTGCCTGTGTGTATTGGAATGCCTCTACCCGTTTTACCGATGGCGGGGTGTTTGGCTTCGGTGCGGAAATCGGAATTTCCACTGGAAAGATCCATGCTCGTGGACCGATGGGATTAAAAGAGATGACATCGTACAAATATCAGATCAAAGGGGATGGACAAATACGTTCATAGAAATAAACTGTCTAAAAAGGCAGTTTTTTCTTTAAAGGAGGGAAATAACATGCAACCTACATTACAAAAGTGTACAAAAAAGGAGATAAATACACTGCGTCAAATATCAATAGAAACATATTATGATACATTTGCATCGATGAATACAGTAGAAACTATGCAAGCGTATTTAGAAATTGTGTTTTCAAAAGATGAGTTAGAACAAGAACTGGATGCAAAAAATTCTTTATTTATGTTTTTGAAGAAATAGATGGATATTTAAAGTTGAATGAATCCTTAGCACAGACGGATATACACGATAAAGTTTCCGTAGAAATTGAAAGAATCTATGTACGAAGAAAATTTCAAGGACAAGGTTTTGGTATGTATTTGATGGAAAATGTAATCCAGATTGCTTTACAAAGAAAGAGCGTTATATTTGGTTAAGCGTATGGGAGAAAATGAAAAAGCTTTACAATTTTATCAAAAACATGGCTTCTATCAAATAGGAACACATTACTTTGTCATGGGTCAAGAAAAACAAACAGATTATGTGTTACGAAAAGACTTATAGTCATATTTATCCTCTTTTTTAACCATTCTTTCCATTAATTTTGACAAGTAAACTTGACATAAAGTATATTATAAGTGACAAGAAAACTTGGCAAAGAAGGTGATGATATGAAAAAAGAAGAAATTTTAGAACGTAGTCGAAAGGAAAATCAAAATGGAGATGAACGAGAGAAAATGCAGATTCAAATATCAGAGAATCGAGGTTTTACAGTAACTGCATTTTTGGCTGCTTCTTTGATGCTTATTGGTTCAGGTGATGTATTTTTATTTGGCAAATCCATACCTTTTAATATCTTGATGAGTTTTATTTTTATTTCAGGTGTAACTGTAGATTTTTATTCAAAATATAAGTTTTTTCGAAAGAAGAAATATTTAGTCCGTTTTTTGTTTTCCCTTTTGCTGGTTCTTGCGGTTTTTATTAAATTCGTATTTGAGTCTCAGTAAAGAACGGTATGTAGAATATATTGGGATGTGGAAAATTATGCAAAATGAATTGATCTTAAAAAATCATTTAAAAGAGATTCGGCAGAAAAAAGGGTTATCGCAAGCAGCTTTAGCCTCGATGGTTGGCGTATCTCGTAATACGATCAGTTCGATTGAAACCGGGCAGTTTAATCCTACGGCTAAGCTGGCATTGATTCTTTGTATTGCGCTGGATCAAAAATTTGAAGATTTATTTTATTTTGACTAATAATACTCAAGAAGATCAATAAGATCTTCTTTCAGGCCGTTGACAAAGTCGCTCTTTGAGCTGACTTTGTCATTCGGCCTTTTTTAAACTCCACTTTTATTAAAAAAATAGATGAATTTAAGTTTTATTTGGTTCAAAACAAATCATAAATTAGACTTTTCCTACCACTTTTTTTTAAATGTTTTTATCAGCTCTCAAATTAGGTAGTTTGTCAACAAGCTGCAAGAAGATCAATAAGATCTTCTTTTTTGTTAGACACAAATCCATATTAAAATAGTTTTTTTGATAGAATGGATATAGAAAGAGGTCACATCTATGCCATTTGATTATAAGAAAGAATACAAAGAGTTTTACATGCCGCCTAAAAAGCCGACGATCGTTGAAGTTCCCGCCATGAATTATATTGCAGTTCGTGGGCAAGGAGATCCTAATGATGAAAAAGGAGAGTATGCACAAACGCTTGGTCTATTATATGGAATTGCTTTTACTATTAAAATGAGTTATAAAGGGGATCATAAAATACAAGGTTATTTTGAATACGTAGTACCACCATTAGAAGGATTTTGGTGGCAGGAAAACACGAAAGGTATGGATTATACCCGCAAACAGGATCTTCATTTTATTTCGATGATTCGTTTACCAGATTTTGTGACGAAAGAAGATGTTGACTGGGCTATACAGGAAGCAATTAAAAAGAAGAAGATGGATTTTTCTAAAGTAGATTTTTTAAGTGTAAATGAAGGATTGTGCGTTCAATGTATGCATATTGGATCTTATGATGATGAACCAGAAACGGTAGAGAACATGCATCGATATATGGAAGAGAACGGTTATGCTTTAGACTTCAGTAAAAAGAGAATGCATCATGAAATCTATCTCAGCGATCCTAGGCGTTGTGATGTACAAAAGCTGAAAACGGTTATTCGTCATCCCATTCGAATAAGGGGGTAAAAAGATTTTTAAATAAAAATCAAATGAAGTTTTAAGGTCAGATTGCATATTCTGGCTTTTTTTATGCATGATGTATTTAAAAAGTTTGATTAGCAAAAAATGGAAAAAGAAGTGAAAGAACATAATTGTATAAAATTTGACATTCAAAGCATATAACTAGTAAAAAAGTATGCAATGTGAAATAATCTAAATGACCCAAGAATTAGATGAGTCAAAATTAATAATTATTATGTATGATTCCATACATATCGAAAGGAGTATTACAATGGGAGAAGAAATGAAATGTCCATTTCATCATGGAGAAAGCATGGAAGTTCATGTAGGTTCGAATGTGGATGCAAAAGATCCTGTTCGTTCCTGGTGGCCTGATTCTTTAAATTTAGATGTACTTGCCCAACAGGATCAAAAGATCAATCCGAATGATGCGGATTTTAATTATCGCAGGGAATTTGAAAAAATAGATTATCAGGCTTTGAAAGAAGATATTAAAAAAGTGATTCAGACACCACAAGACTGGTGGCCGGCTGACTGGGGACAATATGGCGGTTTAATGATTCGAATGGCCTGGCATAGTGCAGGTACGTATCGAATTTTCGATGGCCGTGGTGGTGCCGGTACAGGCAATCAGCGATTTGCACCATTGAACAGTTGGCCAGATAATGCAAACTTAGATAAGGCGCGTCGTTTATTATGGCCCGTAAAGAAAAAGTATGGAAAGCGTATTTCCTGGGCAGATTTAATCATCTTAGCGGGCAATGTAGCGTATGAGTCGATGGGCTTTAAGCCTCTTGGATTTGGCGGAGGCCGAAACGATATTTGGAGCCCGGAAAAAGATATCAATTGGGGAAGTGAAACAGAATGGCTGGCGCCAACAAAAGAGCGTTATGATAATGATGAAAACCGCAAAAGTCTAGAAAATCCATTGGCAGCCGTTCAAATGGGATTGATTTATGTAAATCCGGAAGGAGTCGATGGCATTCCCAATCCAGGTCGTACCGCTCAAGATGTTCGTGTGACTTTCCAGCGTATGGGGATGAATGATGAAGAAACGGTTGCTTTGATTGTAGGGGGTCATACCGTGGGGAAAACGCATGGTGCCGGCCGAGCTGAAAATTTAGGACCGGAACCAGAAGCAAATGCTGTAGAAGGACAAGGTTTGGGATGGATCAATCCAAATCAAAAAGCGAATAACGTCGTAACGTCCGGATTGGAAGGCGCCTGGTCTTCGCAGCCGGATCGTTGGAATCATTCCTACTTAAAACTATTATTTAAATACGATTGGGGTCTGGTAAAAAGCCCGGCGGGGGCTTTTCAATGGGAACCTGTAGAAATCGAGGAAGAAGACATGCCGGTGGATGCCGCTGATCCAACCATCAAAAGAAAACCGATGATGACGGATGCTGATATGGCCTTGCGATACGATGCGAAATATCGCAAGATCGCAAAACACTTCTTAGATCATCCTAAAGAACTTGAAGAAGCGTTTGCCAAAGCCTGGTTTAAATTAACGCATAGAGATATGGGACCGAAATCGAGATACGCAGGCCCGGAAGTACCAGAAGAAGATTTCTTATGGCAAGATCCCATTCCGTCAGGGGATTATACCTTGAGTGAAGAAGACATTGAACGTTTGAAAGAAAAATTACTACAATCTGGATTGTCTTCGTATGAGATGATTTCGGTAGCTTGGGACAGTGCCCGAACATTCCGTCAAAGTGACTATCGTGGAGGAGCTAACGGTGCACGTATTGCCTTATCGCCACAGCGATTCTGGGAAGCAAATGAACCTGCCAAACTGGATAAGGTGCTGAATACCTATCGTTTGATACAAAAAGAGTTCGATAAAAAAGTAAGTCTGGCGGATTTGATCGTATTAGCTGGCAGTGTAGCGATTGAACAAGCGGCCAAAGCCGGTGGTGTCGATATCAAAGTACCATTTGCTTCTGGACGTGGTGATGCGACACAGGAGATGACGGTAGAGCGCTCTTTTGATGTCTTAGAACCTAAACATGATGGCTTTCGAAATTATGTACAAGAGGGCTTAACCAACAAGCCGGAAACGTTATTGGTGGATAAAGCCAATCTGCTTGGATTGAGTGCACCTCAGATGACTGTATTGATTGGCGGTTTGCGTGTACTGGATGTAAACTATGGACAATCTAAACTTGGTGTGTTCACAGAAAATCCTGGAGTCTTATCGCAGGATTTCTTTGTGAATTTAACGGATATGAACTTTAAATGGATTCCACTGCAAGATGGTACCTATCAGATTGTTTCAAGAGAAAACAATCAGGAAAAATACAGGGCTTCTCGTGTTGACTTAGTCTTTGGTTCCAATTCTATTTTACGTTCTTATTGTGAATTCTATGCCCAAGATGACAACAAAGAAAAATTTGTCAAAGACTTTGTGAAAGCCTGGGTAAAAGTGATGAATAATGATCGCTTTGATCTTCAATAACGACTGGGTAAAGAGTGAAAGTGCTCTTTACCTTTTTTCTATGGAGTGCTTTTTTAGCTGAGAACAGCTTTTTATGATACACTATGGATATTGTAAAGGAGTAGGTTCATGTTTATTGTCACGATACATGATGTAAAAAATATACAAAAATTAAAAGAGGCCGGTGCTGATGCGATCATTATCGGGGTAGAGGGTTTTTCTATCCGACAAAGTCTTGCCATCGCATTAGAGGATGTAAAAGAAATGGTTTTACTATGCCACGCGCAACACTTGAAAAGTTATGTCAATGCCCTGCGCTTCTTTATGGAAGATGAATTAGATTTGTTAAAAGAGTTTTTAAAGACCTGCAAAGAAGCTGATGTCGATGGTATTTATTATAGTGATGAAGGTGTCTTCTATGAAGCACAGAAACAGGGAATGGAGTCATTATTGATTTATCAGCCGGAGACATTAATTACCAATCATATGGACATTGCGTTTTATTTGGAGTTAGGGATTCAATCCGTTTCACTAGCACATGAATGTTCATTAGAAGAAATCTTACTAATGACAAAACAAAATAAAGAAGTAGAGATCTTAATTTCAGGGTATTTCTCGATTTTATATTCGAGAAGAATGTTGGTGACTAACTATCTGGATGCGATTAAATCAAACGAAAAAGGGCACAAAAAGGTATTAGATTTGATAGAATCGACACGTCAGGATCGAATGCCGATTGTTGAGGATGACTATGGCACTCATATTTTTAGTGAAGTGCCGATACAAAGTCAGAAGGAGCTTCCTGTTCTTCAAAATAATGGGTTATATCGTTTCCGAATTGACTCTATTTTTATGGATGATGATTGGACGATTCATGTATTAAATGCCTATCAAAATCAATCGGAAGTACCGGGATCTAACCACTGGTATTATCAGACGACCATGAAAAAGAAGGAGGCTAGTCATGAATAAAATAGAATTGCTGGCTCCTGCAGGAAATCTGGAAAAGGCAAAAATTGCGATTTTATATGGGGCGGATGCGGTTTATATTGGAGGAAAACAATTTTCCTTACGATCTCGTGCCAGTAATTTCTCTTTGGAAGAAATGAAGGAATTGGTGGATTTTGCCAACGAAAGAGGGGCGCATGTGCATGTTACGGTGAATATGTTGCCACATGAGGAAGACCTGCACGGTCTGGACGACTATTTGTTGGCCCTGGATCAGATCGGTGTTCATGCGATTATTGTCTGTTCACCGGCCATCATGATGAAGGCAAAAGAATTAGGCTGTCATTATGAAGTGCATATCTCGACACAACATTCTTCTACCAACTCGAATGCGGTAGCCTTTTGGAAGGAAAAGGGCATGGATCGTGTAGTATTGGGAAGAGAATGTCAGATGCATCAGATTGAAGCAATTTGTAAAAAGAACATTTTACCAATCGAAGTTTTTATACATGGTGGCATGTGTATTTCTTTTAGTGGTCGCTGTGTCTTGAGTAATCATATGACCTTACGCGATGCCAATCGTGGTGGTTGTGCACAAAGCTGTCGGTGGAAATATCATTTAATGGACAGAGATCATGAATTAAGTGATCCCAACAATCTGTTTAGTATGTCCAGCAAGGATTTACAGGCGGTCGATCAAATCGAAGCCTTTATAAACATGGGTGTTGCTTCTTTGAAAATCGAAGGGCGTATGAAAAGTGCTTATTATCTGGCAACCGTTGTCAGCAGTTATCGTACTTTGATCGATCGTATTTATGAAAAAGGATATGCTTCCCAAGAGGATCTGGCATATGCCAAAAGAGAAATTGCCAAGGCGGAAAACCGTCCGACGGGTCCAGGCTTTTATCAAGGATTGCCGGGTTATAAGGTGCAGCTGTATCAAGACCATGATGAGACGGTGACCCAAGAATATGTGGCGATTGTCCTTGATTATGATACCTCTTCACAAATCGCAACTTTACAGGTAAAGAATCATTTCTTACCAAATCAAACATTAGAAATCTTTGGTCCAAATATTTCAAGCACATTGGTTGAGGTCAAAGAAATCTATGATGAAAATGATATACCTTTAGCTGTGTGTAAGCAACCAATGCAGATCGTTAAGACCAAATGGGAAGGTCCTATCGAAAAAAATGCGATGATCCGCAAGATTCGTGTTGTGTCTAAAGACGGATTATGAGAAAATAGAACAAGCTGAAAAGAGGGATATCATGAAATTGAGTCAAAGTTTCTTTTATACATTGCGTGAAAATGCAAAAGATGAAGACAGTATTTCCAGTAATTTGTTAGTACGTGCCGGAATGATCAAAAAAAATTCCAACGGTATTTATATGATCATGCCGATGGGAAAAAAGGTATTGGCGAAGATTGAAAACATTATTCGTGAAGAAATGGATGCCAAAGGGGCACAGGAACTCTTGATGCCGGCTTTGATTCCGGAAGATGTCTATGTGCAGTCCGGTCGTAGAGATGCGTTTGGATCTAACATGTTTTCATTAAACGACCGATATATGAAACGCTATGTTTTAGGTCCAACTCATGAAGAGTTGTTTGCGGTGGCTGCCGGTATGAACGGAAAGTCATATAAAGATTATCCATACAATCTGTATCAGATTCAGACAAAGTATCGAGATGAAACACGTCCTCGCTATGGATTGATTCGCGTGCGCGAATTTATCATGAAGGATGCTTATACTTTTGATACGGATGAAAAAGGATTGGATGTAGCCTATCAGAAGATGTATGATGCCTATTGCCGCATTTTTGATCGTTTAGGTTTGGAATATAAGATCGTTAAGGCGGATACAGGGGCTATGGGCGGTCTTTTATCGGAAGAGTACCAGGCCATTTCCAGCATTGGCGAAGATACGATCGTAGGTTGTGAGGGCTGTGATTTTTCCAGCAATCTGGAAATTACAGAAGTCATAGATACAACGGAAGAAAGTCAGGAAGAAGAAAAAGAAATGCATTTGATGGAAACACCGGATGCGAAAACCATTGAAGAAGTGGCCGCTTTCTTTGGAAAAGAAGCCAATGATTTTGTTAAGACTCTGATTTACAATGTCGATGGAAAAATCGTTGCGTTCTGTATTCCGGGTGATCGTGAACTGAATGAAACGAAGGTTTTAAAACTGTTGGGTGCCAATGAGATGGAGCTGGCTTCTTTTGAGGATGTAGAGAAGGTAACACATGCCAAGGTCGGATTTGCCGGTCCGATCGGTATTGATTGTCCAGTGTATCTGGATCGACAGGTTTTACATAAGAAAAACTTTATTGTAGGAGCCAATAAGACCGATCAGCATATTGAAAATGTGAATATTAAGGATTTTGAATATGTAGCTGCAGCGGATTTATGTCAGGTCAAAGAAGGCGATGTCTGCCCGGTTTGCGGAAAGAAATTAACGTTCCAACATGGTATTGAAGTAGGTAACCTCTTTAAGTTAGGTACAAAATATTCCAGTTCCATGAATTTGTTATATACAGATGCCAATAATCAGCTACAGCCGGTATGGATGGGAAGCTACGGTATTGGCTTAGAGCGTTGTATGGCAGCAGTCGTAGAACAACATAATGATGCTTCCGGTATTATTTGGCCTGCAGAAATTGCGCCGTTTAAACTGGCCATCGTACCGGTTAGCGCAAAGGATGAACAACAAGTTTCTATTGCCAATGAACTCTATGAGTATTGCCGATCTAAAAAATACGATGTGCTTTTGGATGATCGTAATGAGCGCCCGGGTGTTAAATTTAAAGATATGGAACTGATTGGTATTCCGTATCGTATTACAGTAGGACGTGGTGTACAGAATGGCAATGTGGAATTTGTCACAAGAGAAAGTCAAGAGAAAACAGAAATCTCCTTAGACGACATCAAAGCTAGAATTGATGCGATTTATGCAAAATAGGATGAGACAGTCCTCATCCTTTTTTTTGTGCAAATTGTTTCAGGATATGTAAGATTCTTTCAAGAAAACGGTTACATCCATTTTTTGAGATTTACTTTTCCTAGCAGTTAGGTTAAAATTACCCTATTAGGAGGACTTAGAATGGAAAAAAAGATTAGTATCAGCAATAACCAGGTGATTTTAAATTACAACAAGGCGTATCCGAAAGATCGTCAGGAGTTTTTGGCAAGTAAAACATTCCAGGTTTATATTCAGTATTTTATTTCCAGCCAAAAGGAAAAAAATGTTGATCTGTATAAATATCTGACACAGGATGGAAAATACGATTCGCAGGAAGCCGCTGCCGAATTTACCCATTTCCTTCGTTTGTTGTCGGTGTTTAAAATGGATGAAATTCGCAATGACTATGCATTGGATGAAAAACATCTGTTGGATACTATTGAAGAAATTTATAAATCATGGCGAGATTTACAGCGTTTTGCGGTGATGTCCAGTGAAAATATTGACGGTTTTGGTGTCAATACGTTGGTCGCAAGAGATTCCGCTGTCAATTCTCTGTTCTTACGCACATACCGTTTATTTGAAGAACGTGCCATGCATCGAAGAAACGTTGTATATCGTCAGGCACAGGCCGGTACGAATGCGTGTTTCTCGGTATATCGTCACAAAAATTTATGGGATCCTCAATATGAAGCCTTAATGAATATTCCGGTGATTGATACCGTTATGCTTCGTACACCAATGATCCTGCATCCGAAATCCAGTAAGCGTGAAGGCGTGATCAATGAAACGGATACCAACCCTATCACATATTTTGCGGGTGATCCGGAAGAATGGTTCTGTTTCCCATGTAAAGTCGGAAAACTATTGTGCTTTGTATATTTCAACACAAAATATATCGCATCGGCTTTAAGTATGGCCAACTTATTTGAATTGGCCAGCCGTGAAGAATCGGAACAGAAACCGGATTTGATCTGTATTTATGGAAATCCGGATGATCGCAATGAAACACAGTTCTATCACGATGAAGCGAATGATATCTGGGTAGGATGCATCAGTGATCATCCACGTGTAGAGTATTTTGGATATTTGAAAAAAATGTGTCTGACACTGCATAATCTTGCGATGATGCAAAGAGGATGGTTGCCGATCCACGGTGCTTTTGTCAACATTACATTGAATGATGGAAGAAAAAAAGGTTTGATGTTGATGGGAGATTCCGGAGCCGGTAAATCCGAATCGATTGAAGCTTTAAAGGCTGTTGGTCATGATATCATCCGTGATATTGAAGTTGTATTTGATGATATGGGTACGATTCATATTGAAGATGGTGTACCTTATGGACAGGGAACAGAAATCGGTGCCTTTGTACGATTGGATGACTTAGACCCAGGAACACCGTATCGTGATATGGACCGCGCTGTCATCATGGGACCGGAAAACCCGAATGCCCGCATGGTTGTACCGGCAAGTCCATATCGTGTTGTCGTACATAATCATACGATCGATCTGTTTGCGTATGCCAATAACTATACAGATGAATATGGCTTGAAACAACGTCCAATCGAAGATGTCAAAGAAACATGTAAACAAGGAAAGCGTATGGCATTAGGAACAACACAGGAGGTTGGAATTTCCACAACCTATTTTGCCAATCCGTTTGGCCCTATGCAGAAGCAGGAGCTTTGTGAACCGCTGATTGATAAAATGTTCCAGTGCATGAAAGACAACGGCGTGTTTGTAGGAGAAATCTATACGCATTTAGGATTTGACCGTGCAAATCGTAAAGGTTTAGATATTGCCGCTAAAGAATTGCTTGAGTTCATCAAAAAATAGGAGATGATCATATGTATCAAGATTATGAAGCTTCGTTTTATTCACAAAATGAAGTAAAAAAATCCGTATTAAACAGCTATCTTTGGATGGCTATTGGTTTGATGGTGACCGCTGCAGTATCGTTTGGTTTGTATCGAAGTGGTACATTTTTAGCCATCATCGAACGTAGTCCTTTCTTAGCTTTTGGATTGTTGATTGCGCAGATCGTTCTAGTTGTAGTATTTTCTTCACAATTGGCAAGAAATACGTCTGCTACCACTATGAAAATTTTATTTCTGTTGTATTCTTTAACCCTCGGTTTCAGCATGACATCCATTTTCTATGCGTATTCGGAAGGTGTTATCTTTGTTGCGTTTTTGGTAGCGGCCCTCTATTTTCTCTGTTTAGTGTTTATTGGCCTAACAACAAAGAAAGATATGTCGCGTATTGGATCGATTTGTTTTACCGGTTTGATTGCCATGATCATTTCACAAGTGCTTTTATCCATATTTCATATTGGAATGGATACTCGTTTTATGTGCCTTGTAGGTCTGCTTCTTTTTACCGGGATTACGGTATGGGATATACAGCGTATGAATAAGATCATGACGTTCAATGATGGATCAATCGTTTCCAGAGAAAAGTTATCCATTTATTTCGCATTAGAGTTATATTTGGATTTCATTAACATCTTCTTATACATTCTTCAATTGTTGGGAATGGGAAGTTCAAAAGACTGATAAGGAGCCTAACGGCTCCTTTTTTCATGGGATCGCTTAATGTGAATGACAAGCAAGTTTGAATAAAGAATCATACTCTAATCGTTTCATGGAAAGGATCGTTTGATTGAGTTTTTGATAGGTGAAAGGATCTATAACCAGCGGATGGTCAAATAAGAAATCAGGAACGATTTGCCATGAAACGCCAAAACGATCCAGGATCCATCCACATTGTTCACTGGAAGTATCCGTAGAAAATCCATGATAAAAAGAATCAATTTCCTGTTGGTTTTGACATAAATAAATGAAAGATAGAGCCGGAGTAAAAGGAACTTCTGACTCTAATACGCCTTTACTGAGCAAAAGAGGACTCTCTTGAATCCTCAGCATGGAAAACGAATCGTGGTCCAAACAGAGTTCTTTGTGATCGTCTTGAAACATTTGACGATAATGAAGAAGTGGTTGGGTGTAATCTCTGGGAAAATGTAGGCAGGGTATGATTTTACCCGGTGTTTTTTCTTCTGGATGGATACTAATGACCCAGCTCAAACCAAAACGATCTTCCACCAGTGCAAAATTTGGCCAGGTAAAAGAAACAGGCAAAGGACGAAGAATTTTGTGTGTCAGCTTATGCAGGTATTGGGTACACTCTGCTTCGTTTTGACAGAATAGAGCCAGGGAAATCGAAGGATTACGTTGAAAAAAAGGGCCGGCATTCAAAGCTTCCAGGGATAGGTCTTCCAGCGTAAAGCCTATCAGTTCTACCTGGCCGGAAGGGGTATCTTCTAACACATAATGATGACGAAGCTGACAATTTGAAAAGACAGTACTGTAAAACTGTACAGCTTCGCGGGCTTCGTTATCGTACCAAAGGTGAAATAACAATCGTTTCATGACATGTCCTCCTTTTTTGGCAAGTATATCTAGTTTGTCTGCATCCTTTTAGAAACAAACCACACGAAAAAAGAAGGTTTTATCCTTCTCTTTATAAAACTTCTAAAACTTTATCATAATCAGGTTCACTGGCTACTTCAGCACAATATTCTACGTGAACCAGTTTGTTGTTTTCATCTACAACAAAGACAGCTCTTGTCAACAAGCCCAATTCCTCAATCAAAGTACCGCTGACCTTGGCAAAGTGCTGTCCTTTGTAGTCACTTCCCATAATGACTTTGTCATTGTTTTTAGCCTGGCACCAGCGATCGAGTGCAAAAGGCAGGTCCATGGAAAGGGATACCACAGTGACATCGTCTCTCTCCTTTAATGTATTCATAAATTTCGCAACTTCCATGGAACAAACGCTGGTATCGATGCTTGGGACACTTAAGAACACTCGTTTTCCTTTTAATGTTGTGCTGTCGACTGTATTCAAATCCTTATCTACAAATGTAAATGCAGGCATTTCACTTCCTTGCGCAAGAGGTGTGCCGACTAATGTTACTTCATTTCCTTTAAATGTTGTCATATGTATGATCTCCTTTTTACTGATTTCATCGTAACATGTCCTGGGTGGAAATCCTATTGAAATGCTCAAAGAAAAAAGCGCAAAGTTTATCCTTTACGCTTAACGTGCTTCATATAGGTTTTTAAATTGGCATCCTCCGTGATGACCGGTTGAATACTTCCGGATTTGCTGGTGGCGATGACACAGACGCCCGGGCCATGTCCGCTGGTATAGGAATCACTGTGTACGATCACGCCAACACTGATGCTTCCTTTTAAATAATGAGGACCATATTCGTTATCATGATCTAAGATTGCGACAAAGTCACCAAAGCGAAGATTGTTTAGACCATAGGTTTCGTTAGCTTCTTGATCTTGTGTCATGATATCGTAGTCACCTTCCATCATGGTATTGCTTCCAAGACCTGATCCCATCAAAAAGGCTGGTACAATGGTTACTACCGGAAACGTAATCCCATTTTCGGTTTCTTCGATCGGCATGGCTTCCCACAAATCCGGGTCAATGTTCATGACATAGATATCTTCATGATCCAAAAGCTTTAAACCTTGTCCATAGGCTTTGACAAGGATTGTTTCATTGCCATCCATTTCTTCTAAGATCTTTTTATCAAAACAGATCATGGTATGATCAATGCCGCCATGAGTTCCGGATACATAACCTTTCTTACCTTTTTGCGGTCCATTGATAATTCGTGCTTCATTGCCCACACAGGCAAATGTTTCCAGGGCGTGATTTTCGGGATTGGATGGATTGGCTAAGGAGATGCCCGGTTCTACATGATCGCCTGCCAATCCCATGCAGCTATCCCCGATGGCATGAGAATAGGTGATACCGCCGGTACCGATCGGCATTCTTCCTTTCCCATCATAGCCAACACGAAAGCCTTTCATACGCGGATGATCGACCTGTCCGTTGACGGCAATTTTTACTAATTTGTCACGATTGATTCGCATAGTTTATTTCCTCCTTTGTCTAACGATTTCAAATCCAAATGCACTGACCGTGCTGGCTGTATCCAGTGCATAACGACATTCTCTTCCGTACTCCAAAAATATATTTTGGGCTGAATGTTTGGCCAGTTGCGCGCTGATTCCCCGCAAGGCACCGCCCAATACCAGACAAAAATCAGCTGGGAAGGTATAGTCATATAAAGATATAGCATCTTTTCGATGGGCCATTACCAGTGGTATTTTTTGTTGTTTTAAATACTTCGTTAAATCAATCTCTTTTTGAATCCAGTAGAGGGGAAGATGTTCAAAAGCACCGGCACTTGCCTTTAAGATCACCGGTTCTGCCTTAGACCAATCTCTTTCCATTAAAATCAGACCATTGCATCCGGCAGCATATAAAGATCGACAAATGCTGCCCAAATTATAGGGATCTTCAATTCCGTCGATATGGCATAAAAAACCGGGCATTTTATGATCGGGCAAAGCTTTATGGTATTGCGCACCGGCTTTGATCAACAGCCCGCCATGTGTCGATGAATGTGCCATTGCCTGTATTTCGTCTCGAGACTGATAGGAAACAGGAATATTTTTTTGTTGGGCAAGAGAATAAATATAGCCAAAATCTTTATTGCGTTTGCCTTGTTCCATGATAACTTGAAAAACATCGCGCTTCTGGTTTTCTAAAATGGCTTTAGCGGAGATTTTTCCTTCAAATAAAAGTTCCATGGTCTTATTATAAAGCCTTTCCGAAATTAAATCTATATGATAAAATTTTAAGATGTAGGCGGTGATCAAATTGCATTTTCGAATAACCGAAGAAATGAAAAAAAGAATGTTTGTATACGGAGGTTCTTTATCCATTGCGGTCATGATAGCCATGTTTTTTCTGTTCTTTGATCGTGTTGTTGATTTTATTCAATTTCTATTATCGATTGGATCGCCATTTTTATTGGGCATCTTTCTTGCCTTCTTACTACATAAACCTTCTCAATGGTTTGAAAGAAAGCTGTTTGGAAAGACAAATTTAAAACCCAATAATAAACGCTTATTATCTATTGTAGTATCTTTTATTTTATTTTTATGCTTGATTGTTTTATTCTTTGGAACCATTATTCCAAGCCTGATTGATTCTTCTATGCAGTTTGCGGATAATTTTACATCCTACTGGGGAAATTTAATGGAGTATGCCACTGGGTTGGGTCAACAGTTAAACATTTCAGGTCAAGATATTGAAAGAGCTTTAAACGAGACAGATTTTTTCAATACGATCACTTCGACTTTGACTAAGTACCTTCCGGAAATCGCCAATTATTCCTATAATGCGATTCGTCTGGTCATTAATTTTATACTGGCTTTAGTGAGTGCTTTTTACATCTTGTTGGATAAAGAAAGTCTGGTACGAGGCTTGAAGAAGTTAAACTATGCCTTGTTTGATAAGTCGATGGCCAACTTTATCACGGCATGGACAGAAGATGCCAAACTCGTTTTTGAAAAATACATTGTCGGAAGTATTATTGATTCTTCCATTATCGGTGTGAGTTGTTACATCGGTGTGTCACTTTTACAGATTCCATATGCGCCGATGATTGGATTTGTGGTGGGCGTGACCAATGTGATTCCGGTTTTTGGACCGTTTATCGGTGCTATACCGGTGATCGTGCTGTTGCTTTTGATTGATCCGATCTATGCTTTGATCTTTGCGATTTTTATTTTGATCCTCCAGCAGATCGATGGCAATGTGATCAAACCAATCGTATTAGGTGATCAGTTAGGAATTTCCGGATTCTGGATTTTGTTTTCGGTTACGATTGGCGGCGGTATCGGCGGCGTGGTCGGAATGTTCTTGGGGGTTCCGGTCTTTGCCTTGCTATATGCGGGTATTCGTGATTTCTCGAAAAGCCGTCTTGCCCAGAAACATATTCATATTACGGATAAGAAGGGGACTGTGGAGTAACGGTTCCTTTTTTCATTTCACTGGATTTTTTAAAAAGCTCTTAGTATAATTTACTCTCTGTGAGGTGATAATATGGATGTATTCGTGCATACACTTGAACATACACTGGAAGATACATGGATGATGTTTCCTTTTCTTTTGATTACCTATATGATCTTAGAAGTATTTGAAAGGCGAAACAATAACAGCGATGAAAAGATTTTCTTTGGCTTGCAGAAATATGGACCACTGGTCGGGGCTATTGTGGGGCTATTGCCACAATGCGGCTTCAGCATTTTGGCAGCCATGTTATTTGTGCAAAGAAATATCACATTAGGGTCTTTATTAGCCGTTATGATAGCAACTAGTGATGAAGCTATACCGATTCTATTAAGCAATCCTTCACTATACTCTACGCTTGGGCTACTATTGGTTTTAAAATTTGTGATTGCGGTGGCAGCCGGTTATTTTATTGATCACGTGCTTTATCGCCATCAAAAAGTTGTTTATTTTGAAGATATGGAAGAAGAGTCTGAAGAGGAAGATATAGACGAAGAGCAGGCAGGTTCGGCATGTCCTTGCTGCTATCCGGAATATCCGATCTATATTAGCGCTCTATTACGTTCCTTAAAGATTTTCGTTTTTATCTTTGTGACAAGTTTTGTATTAACTTTATTGATTGAATGGATTGGAGAAGAAAACTTAAGTACGATTCTTTTATCCAAATCGTTCCTTCAACCTCTCCTGGCAGCTGTTTTTGGTTTTATTCCCAACTGCGCGGCTACGGTTGTTTTATCTCAGTTATATATGAGTGGACAATTACAGTTTGGTTCTTTATTGGCCGGTCTGATTACCAATGCCGGTTTGGGACTTGTGGTCTTAATTCGCTATAATGAAAACAAGAAAATGGTTCTTCGTATCATTGCAATCTTACTAGTCGTTGCGGTTATATTCGGAATGGGATTCTTCCTGTTGGAAAATGTGATATAAGCATAAAAAGGAATTTGAATCGATGAAGGCATGTTAAAGATAAAGCTTGTCTTTTAAAAAATATAATACATACAGAATATCTATATTTAGGATAAAAAAGTGAGATATCTAATTGACTAGATATCTCATTTTTTTATTGGTTCAGTCATTACATTGAATATAACTGCTTTCATCTTCTGTCAGTTTTGGAAAGCCGGGACATGTAGTTAAATAGTGGGTGTCATCTATAGATGTTTTTTGTTTGTATTGATTTACGGCATAGGAAACTTGATCACTGGCATCTCCGATAATTCCGCTGATGCCCATATTTAAATAATCCATAATTTTATTAACATCATCAACAGTCCATACATAGACAGGAAGATTGTTATTTCTGGCATCTTCCAAAATCTGGGTGTTGATCATACTTTCTTCTATGGCAATAAAATCTGGGATAAAAGGATCGTTCAATCGTATATTAACGTGTCCTAAATTTCCAAAGGCACAGTATCCAATCCACCAGTCCGGTCTCTCTTTAGCCAAAAGCTCTACACTTTCTTTATCCATGGACATGAACATGGCTCTATTAGAAAAATCGTATTTTTCTATCAGTTCAATAGTTTGCTGAATCGTTTCTTGTTGATCACCTTCTAAGGGTTTAAATTCAATTAAAAGGCCGATTTGATTGGGAGAAGATTTTGCGGTTTGAATGGCTTGCTCTAAAGTTGGTATTTTTGCGGTATGACTATGTTTGTCAGTTAGGGTCAATTCTTGAATCTGTTGAAGTGTGCAGTCTTTAATTTCTAAATTCTTGCCTGTTAAACGTTTTAGATTGGTATCATGACATACAACCAATATATCGTCTTTTGTGAGTTGTATATCGATTTCTGCAAAATCAGTATGGTTTTGATCGGTCGCCAAGATGCCTTCCAAACTGTTTTCCACTTGTGTAACATCTCCACGATGACCAATAGAATATGGTGGATGTACTAAAGGCCATTGATGAAAGTACATCACAACAAAGACAACTATTCCACATAAAAAGATCATACTGTAAATGATTTTATGACGAAATACTTTTTTTCGTAGATCAATTTTATAATGTGTTCCAGTCTGTTCAAAAAGACAGATGGGAGAAATTTCTTCTTGCTTTAACTGGGCGTGGATAAAATACACTTCTATAATTGTCCACAATATAGAATAGGCGATAAATAATAGAGTGCGTAACCGAAAATAAGAAGAAAACATAAAATAACGTAAAAAGTAAAAATTAAAATCAGAAGATGTTAACAAGAGTTCGGGAAAGATAAACGTTTCCAAAACATAATACATCAGAAATATGCCGACTAGAAACAGCCATAATTTCTTTGCCTGCAGCATTTTATGAATCGATTGCTTACAAGCTTGAAAAAAGGGAGTTTTCCTATAGACCATGTAAAAGGGGACATAGCTTAAAAATGCATATACAATAAATAAAAGTATATAGGCAATGAAAATCAGATAAGATCCGAATTCCATTTTTATGGCTTCATTGGTAATAAAAGCCGGTATAGAGATACGGGGTAAAAAGGAAGATACAAAGCTTAGATGCCATAAAGGATTTAATAACACGTAATAGATAAACAAGAAAGGAAACGACTTTGTCTTTAAAGAATTTAAATCTTGTATCGAAGAGAAGGCAAGATTTTTCCAATTTACCGTCTGTTTATTTTTGAAGCAGTATACAAGCTTATATACCATGATATATTCAAAATAAATACAAACTATCATTACAAGTATATAAGCTAGTACAAACAAGATTCCTGGAATGGAAAACAGGGAATATACCATATCAAAATTATATAAAACGGTATCTCCGATTATATAGCGAATAAACCATCCTGTTAAAAGGGATAGACAGGGAAGAAGGATGGCATTCATCAATAGCTTATAAAATAGTTCAAATTTTACAATCTCTTTCATAATGACCTCAAAACACGATTTACATTATACAGTATGGAACAAATTTATAAAGGGGGAGGGATATAAATTCGAAAATAAAAATGGCAAAATTAATCTTTTTTGCCATAGTTTTTAGGAAAAAGAGAATCGGAGAATGCATGTAGCTTTTTTGATCATATCAAATTGACATTTTCCAAAATAGGATTCGATAGAAAGGTGCACCAAACCGGCTATACATAATTTATAAAACATAGTCTCACCTATTCTTCACTCGATGCATCTTGTCTAACTCTACGAGATATGAAGAATACCATTATCGCAAAGAAGATAAGAAATAGAAATAACCAAATCGGTATTTCTTTGAAAGGATTACCAATATCATAGTAATAAATAAGAATATCACTACATAAGTAACAGTTAGAATCAAATGAAGAACAAATATGAATTTGCATGGATTGTAACGAATGATCATAGCGGCAGAATAGATCCTAAAGTAGTAAAAAAACAATGGCAGCACGCACAAAAAAATACCAGACTTGAAACAATAATAAAAAGTTCTTGCATTTCTGTTTGATATTTCATATAATATCTAAGCAGCTGGTTCCGTAGCCAAGCGGTAAGGCAATAGACTGCAACTCTGTGATCATCGGTTCAAATCCGATCGGAACCTCCAAATATGGGGTCGTGGCGGAATAGGCAGACGCAACGGACTTAAAATCCGTTGGGAGTAATCCCGTGTGGGTTCAAGTCCCACCGTCCCCACCATATGTAAGAAAAGCTCGAAAGAGCTTTTTTTCTTTTTCATAGAAAGCGGCTATGAGTTGCTTTTTTTGTTTCTATAGATGCAATTCTGATAGTTGTAAAGATGTCAGTAAGATAAGGTGTGCTATAATTATTACATGTCTTACATTAATGTTTATATCGAACATAACTCTTTGGCATTGAATACAACATTTACTTATGCCTGTGATCAAAAGGTGGAAGTTGGATGTCGTGTGCGTGTTCCTTTTGGTGCCCAGGATTTAATCGGCTTTGTGGAAAGTGTAGATGTTTTGCCAAAAGTAAAAAATATAAAATCTGTATTGGAAGTTCTGGATACAAAACCTTTATTGAATGAAGAATTGATGACTCTGGCGCATACAATTTCTCAGAATTATGTGTGTTCTGTGATTTCTGTTTTAAAAACGATGTTGCCGCCTGCTTTACGACCTTCCAGTATAGAGCATAAGATTGTCTACGAGGATTGGGCTGTATTAAATGATGAAACGGTTGCGTTGACACCTAAGCAAAAAGAAGCTTTTGCATCCATTCGAGATCAGCTTCCTATGAAAGCAAGCATTTTACGAAAAAAGATTTCTTTATCACGTCCATTATTTGAAAAAGGAGTCCTTGCCATAGAAAAACGTGTAAAAGAAAGTGTTGTATCGATGGAAGAGATCGAGGATTCTTCGTTTGTGCTCACAGAGGAGCAACAAGCAGCGATCGAAAATATTGAAAAAGGAAAGAATTCGGTTTATTTACTGCATGGTGTCACCGGATCGGGAAAAACCGAAGTCTTTTTACAATTAGCAAAGAAAGTATTGTCTAAAGGAAAACAAGTTTTATTTCTGGTTCCGGAGATTGGGCTTACACCCATGATGATTCAACGAGTAAAGGCAAGATTTCAAACAAAGATCGCTATTTACCATTCTTCTTTAAATGCACAGGAGAAGTATGAACAATATCAACTTGTCAAAGAGAATAAAGTGTCAATCGTTGTCGGTACAAGAAGCAGTGTTTTTATGCCTTTTTCAAATTTAGGTTTGATTTTGATGGATGAAGAACACGATTCATCATATAAACAAGATTCCATGCCACGTTATCATACAAGGGATGTTGTAATGGAACGGGCTAAATCACATCACTGCAAAGTGGTGCTCTCTAGTGCCACACCCAGTCTGGATTCGTATGCACGTGCTTATAAAGGGGTATATCAGCTTGTTACTTTAACGAAACGAATTTCTTTGCAGATGCCAAAGATTCATTTAGTGGATATGAAGACAGAACAAGTTGAAAATGGTTTATCCTTTTCGTTGATTAATGCTATCCAACAAGCCTTGGCAAAGCATCAGCAGGTGATCTTGCTGTTGAATCGCAGAGGATATCTTCCGGTGGTAAAATGCACGCAATGTGAAGAAACTTTTACTTGCCCGGATTGTGGCATCGCTTTGACGTATCATAAAAAAGAAGATCTTTTAATGTGTCATTGCTGTGGCAGGGTCTTTTCCTTTGATCATACTTGTCCAAAGTGTCATTCGCATTCTTTTTATCGCTTAGGAATGGGAACTGAAAAATTGGAAGAAAACTTACAGAGTATGTTTCCTAAAGCATATATCGTTCGTATGGATGCAGACAGCACTCGTAAAAAGAATGCACATGCCAAATTATTAAAAGAATTTGGAGAAAAAGGCGATATTCTTGTGGGGACGCAAATGGTTGCCAAAGGTTTGGATTACCAAAGAGTTAGTGTCGTGGGCATCTTACAGGCGGATGCCAGTTTGGCACGTATCGATTATCAAAGTGCGGAAACCGCGTATTCTATGTTGGAACAAGCCAGTGGCCGCTGTGGTAGAGGTCAAATAGAAGGGAATGTTTATATCCAGACCTTTGAGACGGATCATTATGTGATGCAAAGTGTGATTCAACATGATTATTTTTCGTTCTTTTCCAAAGAGATGAAGTATCGTCATTTAGGAATGTATCCACCGTATGTCTATCTTTGTACGGTGATCTATCAGGATAAAAAAGAAGAAAAGGCCATGCAGGTGGCACAGAATGCCAAAGCTTACTTAAGTGATTTAAAAGTATTAGGGCCGATTTCCATATCGATGCGTCAACAAAAGGCCAGGGTTCGTCTGGTCATCAAATCGAAAGATAAAGAACTTTTAACACAACGCGTATGGCAGCTGGTGCATCATCATATGCGTTTAAAAACAACGGTCAAGCAGGATATCAACATGTATCCATTTGGGTTGGAGGAGTAATATGCGATCATGGGTTTTAGAAGCCTTGATAGAAGTCATCTGTCATGGCCAATATTCAAATTTGTATTTAAAACATCATTTAAAAGAGTGTCCGTCCAAGGATAGAGCTTTAGCCACACATATTTTTTATGGTACTTTACAGAACCATGGTTATTTAAATTATTGTGTGAATCAATATGTAAAGAAGAAAATTCCCAATCGGGTTCGCATTCTTTTGCTTATGAGTGTTTATCAACTCTTTTTTCTGGATAAGGTTCCAGCATATGCCGTTGTCAATGAAGCTGTTACATTGACAAAAATCAAAAATCCTTCTTTGAGCGGTTTGGTCAACGCGTTTTTACATCGTGTCAAACAAAAAGATATTCTTTTACCGGATCAGGAAGAAGAAGCACTTTCTATTTTGTACTCTGTACCAAGTTGGCTGGTGTATATGTGGAAAGCACAATATGGTATTCAACAGACCAAGACCATGCTTTCCTGGACAAATCAGACCTTGCCAATCTATGTGCGAAGAAATGCGCTAGGCAGTACGATTGAAGATTTTGAAAAGCCGGAGTTTACAGCGGTACAAAATGACTTATACATCTACCATGGAAACGATGTGGCAGCACATCCTTATTATCAACAGGGAAAGATGAGTATACAGGATATTGGAAGCTATGAAATTGCCTGCTTTGTCGATGCGAAACCGGGCATGCATATCTTGGATACCTGTGCGGCTCCGGGAACAAAGACAATGGCCATGGCTGAAATGATGGAAGATAGCGGGCAGATTGTCAGTGTGGATCTGCATGCGCATCGTGTAAAGCTGATCGAAAACGATGCCAAACGCTTGCATCTGCAAAGTGTAAAGGCAATCTGTAGAGATGCACGTGATTTAGAGGATCTGGGTTTTTTTGATCGTGTGTTATGCGATGTTCCCTGTAGCGGTTATGGTATCCTGGCACGAAAACCGGATATTCGTTTGCGCATGAAATCGGAAGATATGGATGCCTTAATTCCATTGCAACAGGACATTTTGGAAAGGGGCAGCTTGCATGTCAAAGAAAACGGCATTTTGGTTTATTCGACATGTACGATCAATAAAAAAGAAAACGAAAAGCAGATTCAGTCCTTTTTGAAAAAACATGCCGACTTTGTTTTGTTGGAAGAAAAGACGATTTTTCCAAATAAAGGACAAGATGGATTCTATATGGCAAAACTTGAGAAACAACAAGATTCTCTGTTATAATTTTTAAATGAATTGGGGTGGATTATGCAAAGCCTTTACGACTTTAATTATGAACAAATACAAGACTTGGCAAAAAGTTATGGATGGAAAGGATTTCGGGGTCATCAGATTTTTCAATGGCTTTATCGAAATCGAGTGGATTCTATTGATGAAATGAGCAACCTCAGCAAGGAAACCCGAGAGATCCTAAAGCGAGATTTTATTGTGAGTCCGTTACACTTGGTGCGTAAACAGGTTTCTCATGACGGTACGACCAAATATCTTTTTGCGCTGGAAGATGGTGCTCTTGTGGAAAGTGTAATGATGCTTTTTGATTACGGAAAAAGTATTTGTGTGACAACTCAGGTTGGATGCAATATGGGATGTGCTTTTTGTGCCAGCGGTTTAACGAAGAAAAAAAGAAATCTGACTAGTGGAGAAATGGTTGCCCAGTTTCTGTATGTGCAAAAAGAATTGGATAAGACGCAGGATCGTTTAAGTCATATCGTGGTAATGGGAACCGGAGAGCCTTTTGATAACTATGAAAATGTCATGAATTTTCTTTCCACAGTCAATCATGATCGAGGTTTGGGTATTGGATCACGACATATTACAATTTCTACCTGCGGTATAGTTCCCAGAATCTATGATTTTGCCAATGAACATACCCAATACAATTTGGCTATCAGTCTTCATGCACCAAACAATGAACTTCGAGATCAATTGATGCCGGTCAATCACGCTTATCCATTGGAAGAACTGATGAAGGCTTTAGATTATTATTGTCAGGAAAACAATCGTCGTTTGACATTTGAATATATCTTATTAAAAGGGGTCAATGATTCCACAGCCCAGGCACATCAGCTGGCAAAGCTTTTAAGAGGATACAATGCCTATGTCAATTTGATTCCCTATAATGCGGTGGATGAAAAAGGTTTTAAAGGGGTTACACATCAAGAAGCCATGGTCTTCTATGATACATTGATGAAAGATGGCATACGCTGTACGATTCGCAAGGAACATGGAAATGATATCGATGCTGCTTGCGGACAGCTTCGTATCAAGGAATTGAAAAGAGGTCAAAACTAAATGAAAGTCTATGCGAATACGGATGTAGGATGTACCAGACAATTGAATGAAGATGATTTTTGCGTTCTTCAAAACCAAAATGATGATTTATTGGCTATCGTCTGTGATGGGATCGGCGGAGCCGCGGCCGGAGAAGTAGCCAGTGCTTTGGCGGTCTCTACCTTTCGAGAAGAATTTTTAAAGGTGGATTCTTTTTATTCCGATGGTGATGTGAATACATGGATTCAAAATACATTGGATCTTGCCAATGAAAGAATCTATCAAAAAAGCATGTCCAATAAAAAAGAAAGAGGTATGGGGACGACTTGTGTGGGTACATTGATCACCCATGGAAAAACCTATATTTTCAATGTTGGAGATTCTCGTATCTATGCATATTATGAGGATGGCTTGATTCAGATGAGTGAGGATCACAGTGTGATTGCACAGCTGATGAAGGAAGGAAAGATCACCAGTGAAGAGGCAAAGACACATGCACAGCGCAATACCCTGACAAATGCTTTAGGCGTATGGCATGTATTTCGTGTTGATACCAATAAGATCGAATCGAACTATAAATCGCTTTTGATATGCAGTGATGGCCTGCACGGTTATGTAGATCATGATAAGATTGTTTCTGTTATTCAAAACAAAAAGTTTTCTGTACAAAAGAAAGTGGATACCTTGATTTCCATGGCTATCGATGCCGGTGGATATGATAACTGTACGGTCATTGTGATCGAGAACGAGGAAAATTGATATGGCGCAAACGATGATCCAACAGATTGCCAACCGGTATCAGATCTTATCATTGATCGGACAGGGTGGAATGGCTGATGTGTATCGGGCCAGAGACAAGATCTTAGATCGTATCGTTGCCATCAAAGTTTTACGCTCCAAGTTGAGCGAAGATCCTATGATTCTGGTTCGGTTTCAAAGAGAAGCCAGTGCAGCCTCCCGTCTTTCGCATCCTAATGTTGTAGATATTTACGATGTTGGAGAGTTTGAAGGCCTGCATTATATTGTCATGGAATATATTCGAGGACGAACGCTCAAACAGTTGATCCAGCAGCGAGGCGCCCTTCATTATAACGAAGCCATCGATATTATGAAACAGCTGACAAGTGCAATCGTGGCAGCCCATCAAAATCATATCATTCATCGTGATATCAAACCGCAAAATGTATTGATTAAAGATGATGGTACGGTCAAGATCACTGATTTTGGAATTGCAGTGGCCAGTGATTCGGTACAATTGACACTCAACAATGCGGTCATGGGATCGGCTCATTATCTGGCTCCGGAAACCGCACAGGGAAAAGAGCCTTCGTACCAGGTGGATATTTATTCTCTGGGTATTGTATTTTATGAATTACTTACAGGAAGTGTGCCTTTTACCGGGCAGACACCTACGGAAATTGCCATTAAGCATCTACGTGTCAAGATTCCATATGTACGAAATTTTAATCCGGGAATTCCGCAGTCGGTAGAAAATATTGTCTTAAAGGCAACGGCTAAAGATCCCAATCAACGGTATCAATACGCTCAGGAAATGTTGTATGATTTAGAACACTGCCGCGATTTAGAATATCGCAATATGCAGCGTATCGAGATTGATGATCAGCCGATCCATCATGTCGAGGTTGATCAAGGTCGCGTTAAGGTTCAATACGAAGAGAACAAACAGGTACCCGTAAAAAAGAAACGAAAAAAGATAGTGCCGATTTTGCTGGGACTATGTTTGGTGTTGCTTGTGGGTGGCGTTGGTGCTTTCACATTACAGGCCACAGGAATCATTTCAATCGGATCGATCATCGGTCAGGCAACGATGCCAGATGTTGTCAATATGAGCCGTGAAGATGCTTTGCGGGCTTTAGAAGAAGCGGGTATATCTTCATCGCAGATCGAAGTGGAAGAAGAAGCCAATGACGCGGTAGAAAAAGACCATGTCATCGCATCGAATATAGAAGCGGGTAAATCGGTCAGCGAGCATGACACCGTTACGCTTTCTATCTGTAAAGGACCGACATTTTTGGTGCCGGATTATACCGGACAATACGTTTCGGATGTGGAAGAGCAGTTGAAAGAAGAAGGCGTAAATATTGAAATAGAGGTGGAAGAAAAGCCGATGGCAGATACCAATCCGGGTTATATTTTAGAACAAAAAGGGTTAACGGTTGGCTCACGCATCGATCCGGATGAAGAACAGACGATTACATTTGTCGTGGCCTCCTATCCGCAAGTTACGATTTCTCAGGATTGGATCGGTCAAAGCTATCAAAGTGTTTATCGACAATTGAATGCCATGGGGATTGCGGTTGTACAAAGTGGAAGTGGTTCTACGATCGTCAGCGTTTCACCATCCGTAGGCAGTATTTATACACAGGAGGGATCAAACAGCTACATCACGCTGTATACAGAATAAATGGAAAAGGGAAGAATCATAAAAATTATTTCAAATCAATATACAATACAAATGGCTGATCAAGTGATTGTCGCCAGCCCAAGAGGGAAACTTCGCTTAGATAAAGCACCTGTGGTTGGTGATTTTGTACAAGTGGAAAGTCTGAATGGCACTTATCGCATCCATTCGATCGAACCAAGAAAAAATCGCCTTTTGCGCCCGGCGATTGCCAACGTGGATCAAGCCTTGATCGTGACCAGTTTAAAAGATCCGGATTTTTCGGAACATCTATTAAATCGTTTGATCTTTTTGGTTTCCCTGGCGCATGTCGAGCCGATCTTGATTATTACAAAACAAGATCTGGTGGAAGATATCCGTGCTTATACATCGCTTTTTTCTCAGTATCAAAAAGCAGGCTATACGCTTTTGATGACGTATCCGGGAAGTGATGACGAGGAATTAAAGGCGATTCTAAAGGATAAAGTCAGTGTTTTGTGCGGACAAAGCGGTGCCGGAAAAAGTTCGTTATTAAATCGTTTGGAGCCTAGTTTTTCGTTACAGACGCAGGCGATATCCAAAGCTTTGGGGAGAGGAAAGCATACCACCCGGTTTTGTGAGCTGCATAAAGTTGCCCAAGGCTTGGTGGCAGATACACCCGGCTTTTCCAGTCTGGATTTTTCACGAATGGATCTTTCTCACCTGGATGCGTGCATCAAAGATTTTAAACCCTATCTGCATCAATGTCGCTTCAAGGACTGCCGGCATATCCATGAACCCGATTGTGCCATTCAGAAAGCGGTACAGGAAAATCAAATCAATCCTGCGATTTATGAAGATTATGTACAGATCTTAAAGGAGGTCAATCTACGATGAATGAAAGAATCATAGCCCCTTCCGTGTTATCTTTGGATTATTCTAAGATGACAGAACAAATTTCCATCTTGAATCAAAGTAAAGCAAAATGGCTGCATTTTGATGTCATGGATGGGCATTTTGTACCGAATATTACCTTTGGACCCGATATTTTAAAAGGTTTTAAGAAGAGTGCGCATCAACTTTTGGATGTACATTTGATGGTAACGGATCCTGAAAAATATGCGCCGATCTTTATTGAGGCAGGGGCAGGCTGCGTGACTTTTCATACAGAAGCACTTGATAACGATCTGCAACGCATTTCTGCATTGCTCAAGAAAAATCATGAAATGGGTGTTTTAACGGGTATCGTTGTCAAACCTCATACTCCCATCGAGTCATTTGAATCTCTTTTAGATCAGGTTGATATTGTATTGATTATGAGTGTAGAACCTGGATTTGGCGGACAGTCGTTTATGGAAAGTGTATTAAGTAAGGTTGTCTGGCTAAAACAAAAGAAAGAGGAAAAACAATACGCTTATCGTATTGAAATCGATGGAGGTATTAATTTAAACACATTTCAAAAAGCGGTAGAAGCCGGCTGTGATACTCTAGTTGCGGGAAGCTTTGTGTTTAAAGGAGATATCTGTGCGAATATCGAGGAGCTTTTGAAGTGAAACCTGCCGTCTTAGTCACCCCTTTGTCACAAGAAATACCCCATGTGGATCATGCGGATTATATCGGTGTGGATGCCGGCTGTCTGCAGATCCTGGAACAAGGGTTTCCATTAGCCTTTGGTGTAGGTGATTTTGATTCTATGGATCCAAAGATGTTGGAAAAGCTGAAACAAAGGGCATCGCTTACCATTCATCCGGTTCAAAAGAATGAAACCGATAGTGAATTAGCTTTGCGCCTTTGTCAGGAAAAAGGATATTCACCGCTGATTTTGACAGGCGGTCTTCATGGACGTATCGATCATACCATAGCAAATATTCGCCTTTTGATGTATCGCTATGAGAATTTGATCTTATGGGAGTCTAGTCAGAAGATGTATTGTCTTTGTCAGGGAAAACATACGATTCAAAACCAGTATAAGCATATTTCCTTTTTTGCGATCGAAGATTCGATCATTACTTTGGAAGGCTTTTTATATCCACTTCATCAGTATGATCTAAAGCCGGATGATATCCTTACTGTTTCCAATTCGATCCTAAACAAACAAGCGCAAATTACGATCGATCAGGGAAAAGTATTATGTATCGAATCCAATGTTCGCTAATTAGAAAAAGGAGATTATGATGCAGGAGATTCTGAGTAATATTCTACTAGGCTCGTTTGCGGTCCTATTTGGTTTTGTGATGTTTCTGGCACCGGATGGCATCTATTTGATCTTGGTCAATTTGTTGTTGGTTGTCTTGGGATGCAGTGCGCTGTGGATGATCGTACGTTTTATCAAACGAAGAAACATACTGGATGTTGTTTCTTCTCTTTTTTCGTTTGTATTATTTGTGATCTTATCCAATCATCAAAATATTCCTTTACATGTTTTACAGATCATATTTGGTATCTATTGTCTTTTAAATGGTGCGGCTTTGTTGGTACAAATGGTGATCAATGCATTGAATAACAGTAAAGGGAAATTTTTTCTTTTTTTGTTTAGTCTTTTTTATTGGATATTAGGAATTTACTTGATTCGTGTGGATGAAGACTTAAAAATATTGATTCGTGCCTTTGGCTTTTATTTAATGATCTTAGGTGGTCGTTATGTCAGTGATGGTCTGGCCTGTGTCAATCCATTGACAAAATATGAATGGAAACGAAAAGTGCGTATCACTTTTCCGGCTTTTTTATGTGCTTTCTTTCCGGATTGGGCTTTAAATGCCATCAATCGCTATTTGGAAGCAGAAGAGCCCTATGAATTCGAACAGAAGGAACGAAATGCGAAACATGATTTAAGTGTGTTTGTCCATGTAGGACCTGTGGGTTTTCAAAAAGTCGGGCATATTTGTTTTGCGTATAATGGTATTGCGTATAGCTATGGAAACTATGACAGCGATTCCTTTCGTTTGAATCAGACTCTGGGAGATGGTGTTTTCTTTAAAGTGCCGGTCGAATATTATATTCCCAATGCGATGGAAGCAGAACAAAATACGATTTTTGAATACGGTATTGCCTTAAACGAAACACAGAGAAGTCTTTTGGAAGCGCAGATTCAGGCATTTGAAAACAACAGTTATCGCTGGCATTGTAAGATTGAAAGAGAAGATGGATACCATCGTTTTGATGCGTATAAAGAGGATTATCCTTCTCGTTTACATTATAAAACCGGTGCCAAACTTTATAAGTTTAAACAGGGTAAGTTTAAAACGTACTGGGCTTTAGGGGACAACTGTGCTTTATTTACGGATCGTATCCTGGGTTGCCTGGGGGCAGATATTTTAAGTATTCGAGGTATTATATCACCAGGCACTTATCTGGAGTGGCTGCAAAATGAATACTTAAAGAAGAACAGTCCGATTGTTTCAAGAACTTTATATACGTTACAGACAAAAAAAGACTTCAATGTATGAAGTCTTTTTTGTGGTACTTTATTTGTCCCTTCGCTATTAGATAGCGCCTTGTTTCTTTAATGTTCTTAAGGCACGCGCACTCACACGAACTGTCTGAGGTTTCCCGTCTACAACCAATCTAACTTTCTGCAGATTGACATTCCATTTACGACGAGTAGCACGCATAGAGTGAGAACGCTTATTTCCTGTTAAAGGACCTCTACCAGATACTGCACATACTTTTGACATGTCGCTGTCCTCCTTTTTCCTTTCTGCTTGCGAAATTGCTTATTTATGATATCATTTGTAGCTTATCTTTTCAAGAGGAAATTTCATTGTTTTTAAATAGAGGCACATGCTATAATGAAGAGCGGAATGGAGAGATCAACATGGACTTACTCTATATGTTTATTGGTTTTATAGCCAGTTTAGTTTGTATGTTTCTTCTTATGCCGCCTTTTATTCGTTATTTGCATAAGATCAAATTTGGTCAAACGGAAAGAGAAGAAGGTTTGGCCAGCCATAAAGCAAAAAACGGAACCCCGACAATGGGAGGGATTGCCTTTATTCTGGTACCCGTCGTGTTATGTATTCTATCTTCTTTTTTTACACCGTATAAGATTGACATGAAGCTGTGGATCGTACTCTTGGCTTTTGTCGGATATGGCTTTATCGGTTTTATTGATGATTACATTATAGTTGCGAAAAAAGATAATACGGGATTAAAACCCGGTGTGAAGTTTTTACTGCAGAGCATTCTGGCTGTGGCCTTTTATATTATGTATTCTTCGCACAATCCGACAACGTTATGGATCCCCATCTTCGATATTTCTTTTGATATCGGTTTCCTGTATTTTTTCTTGATCTTTTTTATGTTTACAGCGGAAACCAATGCGGTGAATTTAACGGATGGTTTGGATGGATTGTGTGCCGGACAGATGATTATTGCCCTGATTCCTTTTATCGTATTTGCGTATTTAGCCAATGCCTTAAATCTGGTTTATTTGTTAGTTTTAGTGGAGGGGGCTCTGCTTGGCTATCTGTATTTTAATAAACATCCGGCTAAAGTTTTTATGGGGGATACAGGATCGTTAGCATTAGGTGGCTTATTGGCTGCGGTGGCGATGGTTTTAAAACAGGAAATTTTATTGATTTTAATTGGATTTGTATTTGTTGTTGAAGTTTTAAGTGTGATCATTCAAGTCACTTCTTTTAAAACTACCGGGAAACGTGTCTTTAAGATGGCGCCGCTTCATCATCATTTTGAAAAGAGCGGTTGGAAAGAAACACAGGTTGTCCATCGTTTTTGGCTGGTAGGTATTGTATTTGCGATTCTTGGACTTTTCATAGGAGTGCGATAACATGGAAAAAGTTTTAGTAATAGGAGCCGCACGAAGCGGCATTGCGGTAACTCGTCTATTATGTAAGATGGGCTATGAGGTCTATTTGACCGATCAAAAAGAAATTGAGCAAAAAGAACAATTAAATGCCTTAGGTGTACATGTATTTGATCAGGGACATCCGGATGCCTTAAAAGCAATTTCTTATGCTTTTGTGGTTAAAAATCCGGGTATTCCTTATCGAGCCGCCTTTGTCCATTATTTTGTTCAAAAACAAGTTCCTATTTATACGGAGATAGAGATTGCCTACCGGTATGCCAAAAACTTTTCCTATGCGGCTATCACCGGTACGGATGGAAAGACAACGGTCACTACGTTACTCTATGAGATGTTAAAAACCGAGAAAAATGCACTGGTGGCCGGTAATATTGGTACACCTTTGAGTGAGCTTGCTTTAGAGCATGAGCAAAAAGACTATACCGTTGCCCTAGAGCTGAGTAATTTTCAGCTGTTGGGAATTGAAAGTTTTGCCCCGGATGTTTGTGTCGTCACCAATTTAGCACCGGATCACTTAGACTATATGGATTCTTTGGAAGATTATTATCGATCTAAAATGAAGATCTATGAAAATTGTAAGTCAGATGCATGGTTTATTCGAAATGTAGATGATGAAGAAATTATGAAATATGCCCAGGATATTCCATGTGAAGTGATTGATTTTTCATTAACACGTCAAGATGTCGCCCTTTACAGAGATGAAAAATTTGCGTATTTAAAGGATAAGGTTCTCTTTAAATTAGAGGATCTGAAAATTGTAGGTGGATTTAATTGTGGAAATGCGATGATGGCTGCTTGTATGGCATATCGTATGGGCGTTTCAGTAAAGTCGATACAAAAGGTTATTTCTGAATTTAAAGGCGTTGAACATCGTATTGAGTATGTGGATACGCTTAAAGGTGTTCGTATTTATAATGACAGTAAAGCCACAAATACGCATGCAGCCTGTGCGGCTTTAAGTGCGTTTGATCAAAATGTGATCTTATTATGTGGTGGAAAAGATAAACATATCTCTTTTGAAGATCTGAAACAATATGATCAAAAAATTAAACATTGTTTCTCTTTTGGGCAAACCAAAGATCATTTTAAAGATATTTTTACACATCAGACTTCCTGTGAAACCATGGAAGAGGCACTTGATCAAGCCTACCATATGGCAAGTGCAGGGGATGTGATCTTATTGTCACCGGCGTGTTCCAGCTTTGACCAATTTAAAAACTTTGAGGTTCGTGGAGAAATCTTTAAAGAGCTGGTAAAACAACTCAAAGAGAAGGAGAACTAATCTATGCAGTTTATTCTGGATCTACTTAAATCTATTCTTTTTGGAATCGTACAGGGAATTACAGAATGGCTTCCTATCAGCAGTACCGGTCATTTAATCTTGTTGGACAGCATTTTACCGTTAGAACCAGCTGATTTTTTTGAGGTTTTTAAAGTGGTCATTCAATTTGGAAGTATTTTAGCCGTCGTTGTGCTTTATTTTCATCGTTTGAATCCCTGGAGTAAGAAGAAAAGTCGGGCAAAGCAGAAAGAAACCTTTGAATTGTGGAAAAAAGTGATCGTGGGTGCTATACCGGCCGCCATTCTTGGTTTCTTGTTGGATGATATCATTGAAGGGTATTTAAGTGCCAACTTTATCATTGCGATTACATTGATTGCCTACGGTATCATTTTTATCGTTGTGGAAAAACATCCCAAAACACCAACCATATATACACTCGATGAACTAGATTATAAGACAAGCTTAAAGATCGGTTGTTTTCAATGCCTGGCGTTGATTCCCGGTACTTCCCGATCGGGTTCGACCATTTTAGGTGGTCTTTACAGCGGTTGTACAAGGACGATTGCCAGTGAATTTTCGTTTTTTGTAGCTGTACCAATCATGTTGGGAGCCAGTGGTTTGAAACTGGTGAAGTATTTTATGGAATTCGGTTTTTTCTCCTTTGGGCAGTTGATTGTTCTTCTGTTTGGAACCTTTATCAGCTTTGTGGTTTCTTTATTTGCGATTCGAGCTTTATTGAGCTACGTACGCAAACATGATTTTACGGCCTTTGGCTGGTATCGCATTGTCTTAGGTATCTTGGTGATCTTATTTTTCTATGTTTTATAAAAAGGAAATTAAGCTTTGAAAGTGTCAACCTCATAAATAGAGGGGCACTTTTTTTGCTTACGCTGCAGGAAAAGTCTGTAATAGGAAATCTGGTTTTGATCTATAGTATAAAAAAGACAAATAGACGTAATAACGCTGGTTCAATGCCTTTGAATGAAAATACCTGAGATAAAAATTTGTATAGGAGATTCTCACTTTCTAGTGTTTTTCCATAAAAAGAAGACCGAGCCAGCTCGGTCTATCTATTTAGTTATTTTATAAGAATAGGGAAAATGGCTTTATGCCTTATTCTTTCTATTTTGTAATGGTGAAACCGACCTTGCGATATACTTTCTGTATTTTCTTATTCGCAATGCTGCTGGCTTTTTGGGCACCGTTTTGAAGAACCTGATCCACAATCTTTCGATCTAAAACATCTTTGTATTTTGCCTGAAGATCGCTTAAGAAATCATACACAGTCTGTCCAATTTCCCTTTTTAGTTCACCATATCCTTTTCCCTGATAGCGGTTTACAATGCTGTCAATCGGTTCTTGGGAAAGTACAGATTGAATCGTTAAAAGGTTTGCCAGACCCGGCTGGTGTTCTGGATCATATTGAATGATGCCTAAAGAATCGGTTACAGCTGACATGATTTTCTTGCGGGCAGCCGATGGATCATCCAACAAATCAATCGTTCCTTTTGGATTGGTTTCGGATTTTGACATTTTTTTGGTTGGATCCTGTAGTGAATAGATTTTTTGACCTACGGTGGTCATTAACGGTTCCGGAATCACAAAAGTGTCACTATACCGATTATTAAAACGCTCTGCCAGATTTCGTGCCAGTTCCACATGTTGTTTTTGATCGATTCCTACCGGTACATATTTGGCATCATATAATAAGATATCGGCAGCCATTAAGCTGGGATAGGTAAATAAACCGGCCGTGATGCCTGTTTCCCCTTTAGCAGTTTTATCTTTATATTGTGTCATTCGCTGTAATTCGCCCATATAGCTCATACAAGTCATGACCCATCCCAATTTGGCATGGGCAGATACATCGCTTTGTAGAAAAATTGTTACTTTTTCTGGGTCTAAACCACTGGCCAGATACAGAGCAACCAAATCTTTTGTATTTTGTCTGAGCTCTTTGGCTTCAATCGGGACCGTGATCGCATGTTGATTCGCAATAAAAATATATAATTCATACTCATCCTGATACTTAACAAATTGAGAAATCGCCCCAATATAATTGCCTAAAGTCAATCTTCCTGTCGGTTTGATACCGCTTAACATTCGCTCCATCTTCATCCCTCCAATTATTTTCTTATTTTACCTCAATTTGTTGTAAAAACCAATGGTATTTTGATTTCATAGTGCTATAATAGGATTACGTGAAAAGGAGGCATATTTATGGTAATTATATATACATCTCCTGGCTGTGCAAGCTGCCGTAAAGCGAAGCAGTGGCTCAAGGACAACCAAATCGAATTTAAGGAAAAAAATATTTTTACGACACTGCTCGATGAAAATGAAATTAAATACATACTGTCTCGATGTGAAAATGGAACCGAAGATATCATTTCGGTTCGTTCAAAGGCATTTCAATCTTTGAAAAAGGGAATTGATGATTACTCGATGAAAGAATTAGTTACCTTGATTCAGAAGAATCCATCCATCTTGAAAAGACCGATTATGTTATCGAAGAAAAGTTTGGTTGTGGGTTACGATGATGATGAGATTACAACCATGATGCCTGCCGAACTTCGGCCGGTTATTGAAGAATCTTGTAATCCAAGTTGTCCCAATTATGAAATCTGCGGCGGGGTACGTGCAGAACAGCCAGCACAGGTACAGTTATAAAGAATATTATAGAAAAAAGCGGTTTAACGACCGCTTTTTGTATGAAAAAAAATAAAAAATGTAGAGTATGAAAACAGGAAATGGATAAAGAAATGTCTTTTTACAGACGATGTGAATACATATATTGTGTACATTTTTCTATGTTTTGAAAGAAACTGTGCTATAATAGTGACGTTGAAAACGTTTACATATTGACGTAGTTAGGAGGATTAAATAATGACAACAAAGTACGTGTACCTTTTTCAAGAAGGGGATGCGAATATGCGTGAACTTCTTGGAGGAAAAGGTGCCAATCTTGCGGAGATGAGCAAATTGGGAATGCCTGTCCCGAATGGTTTTACCATCACTACCGAAGCTTGTAACAAATATTATGAAGATGGTGAAACGATAAATGAAGAAATCCAGGCACAAATTATGGAGTATCTGGGAAAACTGGAAGCAGAAACGGGTAAAAAATTTGGGGATGCGCAAAATCCTTTATTAGTATCGGTTCGTTCCGGAGCCAGAGCCAGTATGCCTGGTATGATGGATACGATCTTGAACTTGGGAATCAACGATGTCGTTGCCAAAACGATTGCGGATAAGTCACAAAACCCTCGTTTTGCCTATGATTCTTATCGACGTTTTATTCAGATGTTTGCCGATGTGGTAAAAGGGTTGAGCAAAAAACGTTTTGAAGAAATCATTGATGAAGTGAAAGCACAAAGAGGAATCAAGGATGATCTGGAACTCACGGCAGAAGACATGATGACTTTGGTTGAGCGTTTTAAAGAATTCTATCAGGCTGAATTACATGAAAGTTTCCCAACGGATCCAAAAACACAGATGATGGAAGCTATTGAGGCGGTATTTAAATCTTGGAATAATGAACGTGCTATTTACTACCGTCGTATGAACGATATCCCTAGCTCCTGGGGAACGGCAGTTAACGTACAAATGATGGTTTTCGGTAACATGGGTGAAGACTGTGGAACCGGTGTTGCCTTTACACGAAGCCCGGCTACCGGAGAAAATAAATTGTTTGGTGAATTCTTGATGAATGCACAGGGAGAAGATGTTGTTGCCGGTGTGCGTACGCCACAATCCATCGATCAATTAAAGGAAGTCAGTCCTACAGCTTATGAACAGTTTGTAGATATTTGTTCAAAACTGGAACATCATTATAAGAATATGCAGGATATGGAATTTACCATTGAAGGCGGTAAATTGTTCATGTTGCAGACGCGTAATGGTAAACGTACGGCGCAGGCCGCTTTAAAAATTGCCTGTGACATGGTAGATGAAGGCTTGATCAATGAAGAAGAAGCTTTATTGATGGTAGAACCGCAACAATTAGATGCTCTGTTGCATCCAATGTTTGATCCGGAAGCTTTAAAAAAGGCTACAGCCATTACCAGTGCTTTGCCGGCCAGTCCAGGAGCTGGTTCCGGACAGATTGTCTTTACAGCCGATGAGGCTAAAGAAGAAGCCGACTCTGGAAAGAAAGTGATTTTAGTGCGTTTGGAAACAAGTCCGGAAGATATTGAAGGTATGGCTGTTTCCGAAGGTATCCTGACAGTACGTGGTGGTATGACCAGCCATGCAGCCGTTGTGGCCCGTGGTATGGGAGCTTGTTGTGTCAGCGGTGCCGGTGATATTGAAATGCACGAAGAAGAAGGGTACTTCGTTGTCGGCGGAAAGCACTATAATCGTGGAGACTGGATTTCAATTGATGGATCTACCGGTAATGTTTATGGAGAAAAAATTGAAACGGTACCAGCAGAAATCAGTGGTAACTTTGAGCGTTTTATGAGTTGGGCAGACAAAACGCGTACATTGAAAATTCGCACGAATGCAGATACTCCAAGAGATGCCCGTCAGGCAGTTGAATTTGGCGCTGAAGGTATTGGTTTAGTTCGTACTGAACACATGTTCTTTGAAGGCGATAAGATTAAAGCAATTCGTGAAATGATCGTTGCCAAGACAGATGAACAGATGCAGGCCGCATTGAATAAATTGGAACCTATGCAACAAAAAGATTTTGAAGGAATCTATGAGGCAATGGAAGGAAGACCAGTGACGATTCGTTACTTGGATCCACCTTTGCATGAATTTGTTCCAACTGACCCAGAAGATATTAAAGAACTCGCCAAAGAAATGAATATCTCTTACGATGAGTTGGCACAAGTGATCTCCGGCTTACATGAAGTAAACCCAATGATGGGTCATCGTGGAAGTCGTTTGGATGTATCCAATCCGGGAATTGCGCATATGCAGACGGCTGCCATTATCAAAGCTGCGATCAATGTCAACAAAGCACACCCAGAATGGAACATTGAACCGGAAATTATGCTTCCGCTAATCGGTGATTTAAAGGAATTGCAGTATGTAAAGAAGATGGTAACAGAAACAGCCGATATGATTATTGCACAAAACGGTGTTGAGTTAACTTATCATGTCGGAACGATGATTGAAGTGCCTCGTGCGGCTTTATTGGCAGATGAATTGGCACAGGAAGCTGAATTCTTCTCTTTTGGTACCAATGACTTAACGCAGTTGACTTTCGGATTCTCTCGTGATGATGCCGGTAAATTCTTACCAGAATATTACGATGCCAAAATTTATGAAAACGATCCATTTGCTCGTTTAGATCAGAAGGGTGTCGGAAAACTGATTGATATGGCAGTGACTTTAGGTCGTCAGACACGTCCGGATATTAAGTTAGGTATCTGTGGAGAACATGGCGGTGATCCATCAAGCATTGAATTTGCCAATAAATTGGGTCTGAGCTATGTGTCTTGTTCACCATATCGTGTGCCGATTGCTCGTTTGGCAGCAGCGCAGGCAGCCATTAAACAGAAATAAGATGAAGAGGTCGAATGACCTCTTTTTTGCCTAGGAGAAGATATTGTATGCAGGAAACAGAGAAAATGAAACAAGGAAAACTTTATAATCCATTTGAATTAGAAATACCAACATGGAAAGAAATGCGACCATACTTGAAAGCTTTTAATGACAGTGCATACTGGGAAGACAAAAAGCCACTGGAAGATTTGCGTAAAAAATTTAAGAAATCATATGATGACATCTCCTTAGTTCCGCCATTTTATTGTGATCACGGGATCAATATTTCCATAGGCAAGCATTTTCAGGGAAATACCGGCATTGTTATTTTAGATGAAGCAGAAGTCATTATCGGAGACGATGTATTAATGGGGCCTAGAGTTTCCATTTATACGGTTTCGCATCCAATCGAACCAACGATTCGAAAAATGGATCTTGAATTCGCTTCGAAAGTTGTGATCGAAGATGGTGTATGGATTGGCGGCAATGTCATCATTAATCCGGGTGTCACGATTGGAAAAAACAGTATCATTGGCTCTGGCAGTGTTGTCACTAAAGATATACCCAGTCATGTGATTGCGGTTGGAAATCCTTGTCGTGTGCTGCGAGAGATTCATGAAGAAGATCATGAATATTGGATGAAGAAATATAAGGAATATCAAAATGAATAACATTTTATACATCAACAGTACAATCTCAAAGCATTCAAGAACAGATGCCCTTGCTCGACATTTACTGCATCATTTGCAGGGGAATGTGGAAGAAATATATTTACAAGAGGAAACAAATCTTCATCCTTTAAATCAAAATGGATTGAAAGAAAGAGAAAATGGAACATATCTCACGCAATATGCCAAACAATTTTCGCAAGCGGATATCATAGTGATCGCAGCTCCGTATTATGATTTATCGTTTCCTTCTCTTTTAAAGGTTTATATTGAAATGATATGTTGTCAGGGCGTTACATTTTATTATGACCAGGAAGGGAATTGTCAAAATTGTTGTCGTTGTAAGAAAGTGTACTATGTGACAACTTCCGGAGGTCGTATTTATAAACCGTTTGGGTTTGAATATATTCAGGGTATTTTTTTCTATTTTTTTAGAACAGATGATGTACAACTGATTTGCGCACAAAATTTGGATGTAGTGGATGATCCTCAACGAATACTTCAGGATGCGATGAATGAAATCGATCGGAGATTCACAAATGAAGATCTTATTGGTCAGTGACAGTCATCGCTTTTTGGATCATTTACCTCGTATTGTGAAAAAATATAAGGGCACGGTAGATTTGATGATTCATTGTGGGGATTCTGCACTTCCTAAAAATGATAAAGTAATGAAGCAATTTGATATTGCGGTTCGGGGTAATCATGATGAAGAAGCGTATCCGCTGTATGTCATTTATAAAAACATATGTGTTACGCATGGACATTTCTATCATATTTATGATGGATATGAAGAGTTGTTGGCTTTATGTAAGGAAAATAACTGTACGCTTTGTTTTCATGGACACACCCATGTACCGACAATCAAGAAAATAGATGGAATCACCTTTGTGAATCCGGGAAGTCTGATGGTTAATCGTGGCTCTTATGCCTATGGGACATATGCCATTATCAACTTATTCAATGATATACAAATTACATTCTATCGCTCGGATGATGATTCGATATGTCCGGATACAATTTTATTAGAAGGATTAGCACAGTTGGAAAAATTTAAACGCATATTAAGAAAATATAGAGGACGTTAGCAAGGGAATTATCCCTTGTTTTTTTGTGGTTAGGAAATACTATATATACCTTTTTTTGCATTTTAATTTTGAAAAATGAAATATTTATAACTAGTAATCACAGTGATAAAGTAGGATATGAAAGGTGGTGATAGCATTGAGACAGAGTAAACTATTGTTATTATTAAACGAGAATATTGATCATTATCTTAGCGCTAAGACTCTCGCATCTTCATTAAAAGTTTCTACCAGAACGATTATCAACGATATCAACTTTTTAAACTTCGAAGGAAAACATTCTGGTTTTTTGATTAAGTCAAAAAGAATGAAAGGATACTATCTTGAAATTGTGGATAAAAACCTTTTTGAAGCATATGTAAAAAATGTAGAGAATGACTTAGATTACTCTGATGTGCAGAATCGAATTTCAGATATAGTAGTTATTTTACTACTTCATAATTATTATTTAACACAGAATCAATTGGCCCAATTATTTTCTGTATCTAAATCTACCATGCAAAATGACTTGTCAAATGTGAAAAAAATATGTGAGAAGAAAGGATTAATTGTAGATTCTAGACCATATCATGGCACTAAGCTAGTTATAAAATCTTTTTACAGATATGTTCTTTTAACAGAGTATTTTTACAACAATAATCATATGATTCGATCCATGGTTAATAAAATGGAACATGACACAGAGCCTATAATTCTAAAATTGACACAACTTTTAAATAAATACGATGTTCATATTTCTAACACTAATATTGAAAAAAGTAATACATTTTTAAAAATACAGATACTTACTCATCATTTAAATCAAACTGAAAATATTAATAAAATCGAGTATGATTCCAAAGATTTTTTTGACGATATTGTAAAAGAATTAAGCGTTGAAATTAGAAATAAAATGGATGTTTGTTTTTCTGAAGAAGAAATTAAAGATTTAGGACAATATTTACGAATCAATTTTAAAAGAATAGAAAAGAATAAACTAGTACAACTAAATGAGATAAAAGACTTTATCGATGATAGTTTATCTGTTTTAAGCAAGGATTTTGGGTTAAAATTGGACGATTCTGCTTTTAAAGAAAATCTCATTTTACACATGCAACTTTTGTTAGACAGACTACATCAAAACATCACTTTTGAAAATCCGTTAAGAGATCAAATCAGTACTTGTTATCCTACAGCATACGATATGGCAATAAAATTTTCGATAATGGTACACGATCAATATCATGTAAACATTCATCAAGACGAAGTGAGTTTTATTGCCACTCACTTTGCGGTTGCAATGGAAAAAAATACTTTAGAACAAAAGAAACTGTATAGAAGAATTGCTGTGATTTGCTCCTCCGGTGGAGGGAGTGCATATTTAATACAATTAAAATTAAAATCTATATTTTCGGAAAGTAATATACATACTTTTTCCAGAATGAATATAGATGAAGTAATTCTATTTAAACCAGATGTGATATTTTCAACGCTTGATTTGATTCCAGATATAAATATTCCTGTCATTCATATAAAAGAATTGGCTGATGATATTGAAATCAATAGAATATGGAATTCATTTGAAAATACATACTATAATCAAAAAATTTCTTCATATATACAAGAAAGTACTTTTAAAATATTAGAAAATAAAAAAACGTATGAGGAAATAATTAAAGAAATGTCTATTGAAGTCGTAAAGAATAATTGGGCTACTAAGGACTATGTGAAGTATGTTTTAGAGCGTGAAAAAGCTATTTCAACGATTTATTCAAATGGAGTGGCTATCCCTCATCCGATGACTATGTGTGGTATAAAAAATACAATTTCTGTATGTGTAGTAAAAGATAGAATGCTTAGTTCTGAGAAAAACATAAAACTAATATTCTTAATTAATTTGAGAAAAGATAGTTACAAGCTTCATAAAACTATTACTGCTTATTTAGTTGATTTGATGGAAAACAAAAAAGCAGTTGAGGAACTTTATAAAGTGAATTCCTTTGATGAATTTATGAGAATTATCTATGAATGGAAAGGGGATGTGTTATGTCCTTAGAATTTTTAGAAAGACTTTCGAATGCGGATGCGATTGCGGCAAACGAGCAGGAAGTACGAAATGTAATGATTGATGAATTGGAATCCTATGCTGATTCCATAGAATATGATGGATTAGGAAGTATTATATTTAAAAAGATAGGGAATGTCGAAGGTCCTAAAATTATGATTTGTGCGCATATGGATGAAGTGGGTTTTATTGTTAGAAATATAACAGATCATGGACAGATAATCTTGATGCCGGTAGGTGGTGTTAAACCTCTAGCGCAAATGATGCAGAAAGTTAGAATTACAACAGATACTGGAAAGAAGATTGATGGAATCATACAGGCCAAATATTTAAATGATGCAGCGGATGAGGCTTATGTTGATATTGGTGCACAAACAAGGGAAGACGTTTTGTCTTTAGGAATTGAGATTGGAAATATGGTTACTTTTTCTTCTGAATTTGAAAGAATCAATTTGGATAATCTTATCATAGGAAAAGCATTTGATGATCGTTTAGGATGCTATGTTATGGGTGAACTTCTGAAAAGACTTAATGATATGAAGCATCCTAATACAATATATTTTGTAGCTACAAGCAGTGAAGAGGTAGGTATAAGAGGTGCTAAGACAGCATCATATAAAATCGATCCACATGTCGTATTTCCTATTGATGTGGCATGTTTTAATGATGAGTTTATTACAGATTATCGAAATAAACGTCAAATAGGTCATGGAATGATTCAGACGAATTTTGATCGAACTCTATCACCTAATAAAAAATTGATTTCATTTATAAGGGAGAGCGCGTTGAATGCAAAGAAAAATCTTCAGTTAGATATGTTTAATAAAGGTGGTACTGATGGTGGAGAAGCACACAAATGTCGTGAAGGTAAGCCGACGGCAGTGAGTTGTATCCCAGTTCGATATGGTCATTGTGCATACTCGATTGCAAACTATCGAGATATACAAGATACGATAGATATTTTTATAAATATAATCAAAAATTTTGATCAAGAGAAATACAAAGAAGTAATTAATTTTGGAAGGATGAAATAGTATGACTGAATATGAACAGGATATTGTATCGATTATATCATCTTCAGGAGAAAGCAAGGCAAAAGCTTTTGAAGCTCTTAAATATGCCAAATTAGGTGATTTTAACAAAGCAAGAGTGTTATTAAAAGAATCAAGGGAAATTGATTTAAGTGCACACCGTCTTCAAACTGAATTGATACAGAAAGAGTTTGACGAAACCTCTACAAAAACTCCTATTACTCTATTAATGGTTCATGCGCAAGATCATTATATGACTAGTCAGTTAGCTAGAGATTTAATTGAGTATTTGATAGATATATTTGAAACACAAGAGAAAGGAAGTAAATCATAATGAGAATATTACTATGTTGTGCAGGTGGTTTTTCAACAAATATGTTGATGCAAAATATGAAAAAAGTGATTAGAAACAGTGCAAAATTAAATGAAGATGACTTCAAATTTGATGCGATTCCTGCTGATTCTATTGAACAAGTAATTGATAATTGGGATATCGTTTTAATTGGCCCTCAGGTATCTCATAAAGTTGATTTCATTTCCTCTGTTTGTGATCCGCGCCAAATACCTTACGTGGTCTTAGATAAAGATATTTATGGAAAAATGGATGGGGCAACTGTGCTTAAAATTGCTTTAGTGACATATAAAAAGTATAAAAATACGATCTAGGAGTATAATCATGTATAAAAAATTTGAAGCTATAATGAATAAATACATGATGCCGCTTGCTCATAAAGTTGATAAACAAAGACATTTGTCAGCAATTAAGGCATCTATGGTTGCGATGACACCATTTACAATATTGGGAAGTTTTTTCTCGATTTTACCTGCTTTACCAAATATGATTGGGGATAATCCCATCTCAGAATTTATCATTAATAATCAGGAAATTATCAATTTACCTGTGACCTTAAGCATTGGTATGATTTCATTGTATGTAGTGATGTGCATCAGCTATCATTTAGGAACGCATTATAAATTATATATTCCAGGTTGTATCACTTTATCTACGTTTGCATTCTTATTCATCTCTATTCAATCAACAGATGATGGATTAGGATATATTCTTAAAAATTTTGGAGCGAATGGATTATTTTGTGCTATGCTTGTCGGTATTATTTCTGTAGAACTGTATAACTGGTGCAAAAAGAAAAATCTTACAATCCATATGCCAGAGGGCGTTCCTGATTTTGTTTCAAAATCATTTGAATTAATACCAACAACGATTATAGTTGGCGGTATATTTATTGTGATTCGTTGGGCATCTTTGAGTATTTTTGGAGCGCTTCCACCTCAAATACTGACCATTTTCTTGTCTCCTTTAGTGGGATCTATGGATAATCCATGGGCGGTATTATTCTTGCATTTCTGTATTTGTACCATTTTCTTTTTTGGAATCCATTCAAGTGTATTTGGCCCTATTACAAGACCGATTATGACAATTTATATTGCAGAAAATATAGAAGCTATGTCAATGGGACAGGCTTTACCGCACTTCTATACCGCTGGTACCTCTAGTTCTTGTTTTGGTTTTACCGGATGTGGTATTACGATTGGCTGTGTAATTGCATGTATGTTATCGAAAAATAAAAGATATCGAAAAATTGGACAAGTCGCATTATTCCCATCCTTGTTTGGAATTAATGAACCGATACTTTTTGGAGCGCCAATTATATTAAATCCAATTATGTTTATTCCGTTTGTATTTGGTGGTGCTATTATTGGTACATTACCAATGTTCTTCATGTCATGGGGATGGATTTCTAAACCAGTATTTGATCCACCATACGTTGGAGTATTCTTAGAAGCTTTTTTAACCAATGGAGATTGGAGAATCATTATTGCCAATATCATACAATTGGTTTTAGCTGTTTTGATTTATTGGCCATTCTTTAAAGTTATGGAGCGTAATGAAGAAAAGGAAGCGTTATTACGTCAGAAAAATAAGGAACAGGTAAAAGAAATCTTTGATGCAGAAGAAAGGAAACTTTTGGATGATTTAGACTTGGATTTCTAAATCAGTCATTTGTCGTAACATGAATAACAGAAGAAATAAATACATAGATATATTAAAATCAAAGCACTTAGATGCGATTCTTATCCACGGAAAATCAAATAAAAAATATATCGGTGCATTAAGTGGTAGTGGAGTTTATGTACTAGTTACACAGAATAAATTGTGTCAAATAATGGATGGTAGATATATAAATGCCGCAATAGAGGAAACCTCTGGATTTGACAATCATGTTTATGAGCAGGGGACTTCATATATTGATTGTATGGCTTCTATTTTAGGAAAAAATAAAACAATCGGTGTAGAAGATAATCTTATTTTGGCAAAAGATTTCATCAACCTACAATCGCATGGATTTAATGTAATACTGTTGAACAATGAACTTGAGCTTGCCAGAAAAGTAAAAACAATTCAAGAAATAGACAATGTAAAACGAGCCTGTCAAATTACCGATGAAGTATTCAAAGAAGTTTTAACTAAAATTCATTCTGGTATAAGTGAAAGAGAGATCAGTGCATGGATACATTTTCTAGCATTGAGAAAAGGGGCAAGCGGTATGGCTTTTGATACCATTGTAACAAGCGGTTTTAGAACTTGTTTACCTCACGGCAGACCAACTGATAAGCTTATAGAATATGGAGATTTTATCACTTTAGATTTTGGAGTAGTCTATAATGATTATCAGTCAGATATGACAAGAACTGTATGTTTAGGTAAACCAAATGCCAAACTCAAAGAGATTTATTATGTAGTTCAAGAAGCTCAGGAAAAAGGTGTACAGTATATCTGCTCTGGAAAAATGAGTAAAGAAGTAGATGCGTATGTTCGTGGTATTATTTCAGAACATGGCTTTGGTGCGTATTTTACGCATGGATTAGGGCATGGTATTGGTTTAGGTGAGGGTGAATATCCAATATTAAATCGCACTAGCACAATGATTTTAGAAGACGGAATGATTATGTCATGTGAGCCTGGAGTATATGTCCCTGGTTTAGGAGGAGTCCGTATAGAAGATGATGTAGTCATCGTTGATGGAAAGGGAAAGGCTTTAAATCAAACTACAAAGAACCTTATTGTTTTGGAGGATTATTAATGAAATATAATTTTGATCAAATTCCAAATAGAAAAATTTCACATTGCAGAAAATGGGATGACTCTATTTTAAAAAATAAATTTGGAGTTAATGAGTCTGCAATACCACTAGACTTAGCTGATATGGATTTTGAGTGTTCAACTTCTATCAAAAAGGCATTGGTCGATAGAGCGAATTTAGGGGATTTTGGTTATACCTTTTGTTATGACGATTTCTATGATGCGGTTATTCAATGGAATCGAAGAAAATTCTCTGTTGAGTTAAAAAAAGATTGGATCAGGTTAACATTTGGGACATGTGGGACACTTCATTATATTGTTCAATGTTTCTGTAATCCCGGTGATTCGGTTTTAATTAATACACCGGCATACGCTCCGTTTGCGGAAGCTGTAAAAGCGGGCGATTGTAATCTGGTAGCCAGTCCATTATTGATTAGGGAAAATCGGTATTATTTTGATTTCAAAGATATGAGAGACAAAATTCAAAAGCATCATATAAAAGCATTTATTTTGTGTTCACCTCAAAACCCAAGTGGAAGGATATGGTCTAAAGATGAACTCAATGAAATTTGTCAATTATGTTTAGAAAATGATGTTCTTCTAATATGTGATGAGATACATAGAGATATCACTTTTAAAAAGTTTACATCAATTTATAATTCTCATCCGGAAATAATCGAAAAATCTATTTTATGTCTTTCCCCTAATAAAGGCTTTAATTTAGGTGGTTTAAAAAGTAGTTATATTGTGATCAAGAATAAAGACATTAGAGAAAAATTTTATGATTATTTACAAAAGGTTTATATAACAAGTCCTCATGTTTTCGCAGTCCCCGCTATTGTTGCAGCCTATAATGAATCTGAAGAATGGTTAAATGAAGTTACTAAATATATTTATCAAAATTTGCAACTAGTGTATGAATGGTTTAAAGAGAAAATGCCTTTAGCAAAGGTTATGGAAGTTGAAGCCGGTTATTTAGTATGGATTGATATGAAAGATATTTTTGCAAATGAACACGATATGAAGAAATTCTTTCAACAATGTAACTTGACAATGGTACCTGGTAGTTACTTTGTCTCAAATGGTGAAGGATGGGTCAGAATCAATGTCGCAACTTCTAAAACAATTCTTTTAGAAGCGTTAAACAGAATAGAAAAGGGATTGCAGAAGTATTTGAAATAAAAAATATGAAATGTGAAAAAGCTGTAACACGGAAGTGAAGATTGTGTTACAGCTTTTATATGGCTTATTCCAAATTGGTATATCCCATTAAATAAGTGTCGATTTCTTTTGCGCATTCTAATCCTTCGTGAATGGCCCATACGACTAAAGATTGGCCTCTATGAGAATCACCGGCAACAAAAATCTTTTCTTCTTTGGTCTGGTAAGAATTAGGTTTGGTCACAAACGTATTTCGTGGTGACATATCAAGTGCAAATGCTTTTTTTACATCGTCTTCTACACCGATAAAACCAGCGGCAATCAACAATAAATCACATGGTATTTTTTGTTCTGATCCTTTGACAAATTCCATTTTCCCATTGGTGAATTGAACTTTGGTTAAAGTGACAGATTTTATCTTATCGTTTTTCACTTCAATTTCTTTGATTGTTCTTTCATAAAGTCTTGGATCTTTTCCAAATACCGCAATGGCCTCTTGTTGGCCATAATCCGTTTTTAAGATTTTAGGCCATTCTGGCCATGGGTTGGAGGCTAGTCGTTCCTTTGGTGGCTCAGGCATCATTTCAATCTGTGTGACGGATTTACAGCCCTGGCGTATGCTGGTTCCTACACAATCGTTTCCTGTATCACCACCACCAACAATTACGACATGTTTTCCTTTGGCATTTTCTGTTTTTGAACCTTTGATAAGATGTTTTGTGACATTGGTTAAATAACTGACCGCAAAGTAAATTCCTTTAGTATCACGATTTTCAAAGACAAGATCTCTAGGTTTTTTAGAGCCAATGCACAAGGCAATCGCATCGTATTCTTTTATCAGTTCTTCTTTTGAAATGTCAATTCCTACATTGATATTACATTGAAACTGGATACCTTCTTCTTCTAAGAGTTGGATTCGTCTTTGAATGATTTCTTTTTCCAATTTCATGTTGGGAATGCCATACATCAATAATCCTCCGGGTGAATCTTCTTTCTCAAAGACAGTTACTTGATGTCCTCTTTGGTTTAGGGCATACGCAACACTGAGCCCGGCAGGACCAGAGCCGATGACGGCGATTTTTTTATTTGTTCTGACTTCTGGTTTCTGTGCTTTCATCCAATGATTTTTAAAGCCTTCTTCAATAGTGAAGTATTCGTTTTCTTTGATGGTGACAGGATCACTGTCAACACCATTCAAACATGACTTTTCGCAAAGGGCAGGGCAGACACGTCCGGTAAATTCCGGAAAGGGATTTGTTTTCAATAATCTGGATAGTGCCTGTTGCATATGTCCTTTATAAATTTCATCATTCCATTCCGGAATCAAATTGTGTAACGGACAACCGGTTGTCATACCTTTTAATTCAATGCTTGACTGACAGAAAGGAACGCCGCAATTCATACAGCGAGCTCCTTGTTTTTGTCTTTCTGCTATATCCATGTCTTCATGGAATTCCAAAAAGTTTTGAATGCGTTGTAATGCACTAAGTGCTACATTATTTTTACGTTCATATTCTAAAAATCCTGTTGGTTTTCCCATGTTGACCTCCTACTTTTGAAAAGCCATGGTAAAGGCTTTTAATTCTGCTTCTTCTTGATGATACCCTTTGTCCTGTAAATCTTTGATGGATTTCAACATCTTTTTATAGTCGTTTGGAATGATTTTTTTAAAGTGTTGCAGTTCATCATCAAAATGATCCAAAATGTGTCGTGCCACTTCTGAACTTGTTTCTTTATAATGCTCATGCAAAATTTCATACAGTTTTTCTTTATCGGATTTACTAATAATCTCTTCAATGGATACAAGTTCTTTATTCACGTTTTTGTATAAAGCATGATCAACATCCAGAACGTAGGCTACACCACCAGACATACCGGCGGCAAAGTTTTTTCCGGTCTTTCCTAAAACCACGGCATAACCACCTGTCATATATTCCAGACCATGATCGCCACAACCTTCGACAACTGCAGTCGCGCCTGAATTTCGTACACAGAAGCGTTCACCGGCTTTTCCGCGGATGAAGGCTTTACCACTGGTTGCACCATACAAGGCGACATTTCCGATAATGACATTTTCTTCGGCTTTAAAAGAGGATGTAGGATCGGGTGCAATCACAAGCTTTCCTCCGGATAATCCTTTACCAAAATAATCGTTGGCATCACCGGTAATCTTTAACGTCAATCCTTTTGGAATAAAGGCACCCAGGGATTGACCGGCACCGCCTTTTCCATGTACGACAAAGGTATCTTCCGGTAAGGTATCGCCAAATTGCCTGGTGATCAAAGAACCGAATAAAGTACCGACGCTTCGATCCGTGCTGGATAGATTCACATTAATCGTATGACTGATTTTTGAGTCCATATACGGTTTAAAACCGGGAATCAGTTGAGTAGAATCCAACGTTGTTTCCAGCTTAAAGTCATAGCCATCCCTTGGATCATAATGCACATTTCGATCTTTTCCAATCAGAGAATGTAACTCCAACATAGCTTGTCTTGGCTTTAAATCGTTTCGCACTTGCAGACAATCACTGTGACCAACCATTTCATCGATGCTTCTAAAGCCTAGGCTTGCCATGATCTCACGTAATTCCTGGGCAATAAACAACATGAAATTCATTACGTATTCTGGTTTTCCTTTAAAGCGTTTACGCAAGGTATCGTTTTGTGTCGCAACACCGAAAGGACAGGTATCTTGATTACAAACACGCATCATCATACATCCCATAGTTACTAATGGTGCAGTCGCAAAGCCAAATTCCTCGGCCCCTAATAAACAGGCAATGGCTACATCTCTTCCAGTCATCAGCTTACCATCGGTTTCCAGAATAACACGAGAGCGCAGGTGATTGTCAATCAGGCTTTGATGGGTTTCGGCCAATCCCAATTCCCAAGGTAATCCTGCATGGTGAATGCTGGATTGGGGAGCTGCTCCGGTACCACCATCATAACCGGAAATCAATATAACGGTGGCTCCGGCTTTTGCTACACCGCTGGCAATGGTTCCGACACCGGCTTCACTGACAAGCTTAACGCTGATACGTGCCTCTTTATTGGCATTTTTTAAATCATAGATTAACTGTGCAAGGTCCTCAATAGAATAAATATCATGATGAGGTGGTGGTGAAATCAAGGTAACACCGGGAGTACTGTAACGCGTCTTGGCAATCCATGGATAGACTTTCTTGCCTGGCAGATGTCCACCTTCACCGGGCTTTGCACCCTGCGCCATTTTGATTTGTATTTCTTTGGCACTGACCAAATAAGCGCTGGTTACGCCAAATCGACCGCTGGCGACCTGCTTGATGGCTGAATTTTTTTCAGTGCCTAAACGTTCCGGCTTTTCACCGCCTTCACCAGAATTAGATTTTCCGTGCAGTCGATTCATCGCAATGGCCATACAAGTATGTGCTTCTTCAGAAATTGAACCATATGACATTGCGCCGGTCTTAAATCGTTTTACGATCTCGGATACGGGTTCGACTTCTTCTAACGAAATCGGTTTTCGATTGGATTTGAATTCCAAAGAGGCTCTTAATGTATGAGGATGTTCCTTGTCATTTACTCGTTTTGTATATTCTTTAAAAAGCTCGTAATCGTTTTCTCGCGTTGCCCTTTGCAGCGTTACGATGGTTTTCGGATCATAGAGATGATCTTCTTTACCTTGCCCACTTCTTAACTTATGGAAACCATAGCTGTCTAACTTGGTATCACAGGAAAGTCCTAATGGATCAAAACCATGATCGTGATGAACGATAAGGTCTTCTTCAATTTCTTTTAAGCCGATTCCTCCTACACGCGATACGGTATTAGTGAAGTATTGATCAATCACTTCTTTAGAGATACCGATGGCTTCAAAAATCTGGGCACTTTGGTACGATTGTAGGGTAGAGATTCCCATCTTTGCGGCAATCTTGACGATACCATGAAGTATTGCTTCGTTATAGTCGCAAATCGCAACCGAAGGCTCTTTATCTAAGATGTCTTTTTCAATCATTTCTTCAATGCATTCATGAGCCAGATAAGGATAAATGGCCGTTGCCCCATAGCCTAATAAACATGCAAATTGATGAACATCTCTAGGTTCGCCACTTTCTAGGATGATGGATACAGCTGTTCTTTTTTTCGTTTGTACCAAATGATGTTCTAAAGCCGATACTGCCAGCAGACTGGGGATAGCCATATGGCTTTCATCAACACCTTTATCACTTAAAATTAAAATGTTGGCACCATCTCTATACAAACGATCACATTCGATAAACAGATGATGCAAAGCTTCTTGTAAAGGCATACCGCGGTAGAACAAAAGGGAAATCGTAGCGCTTTGAAAGCCTTCTTTTTGCAAGTTTCGAATCTTATCCATATCACGGGCATCCAGGATGGGGTTGTTGACTTCTAAAACTTTACAATTTGTACTTTTTTCCTGTAAGAGATTTCCATCACTTCCGATATACACGGTTGTATCGGTTACAATTTCTTCACGAAGAGAATCGATCGGTGGATTGGTAACCTGAGCAAATAACTGTTTAAAGTAATGGAAGAGTAAAGGATGACGATTACTTAAAACGGCTAATGGAATATCGGTACCCATACTGGCAGTAGGCTCATTGGCGTTTTTTGCCATAGGTAAGATTTCATCCTGGATATCTTCATATGTATAACCAAAGACCTTGTACAGTCGATTGCGTTCTTCCTGTGTGTGCATTTGTGTTTTTTTATCCGGTGCTTTCAGATCTTTTAAATGCAGAAGATGTAAATCCAGCCATTCTCCGTATGGATTTGATGTCGCAAAATGATTTTTGATCTCGACATCACTATATATTTTTTTAGCTTTTGTATCGACCAATACCATTTTTCCCGGTTCCAATCGAGATTTACAGATGATGTTTTCGGCAGGAATGTCCAATACACCGACTTCACTGGATAAGATCAATAGATTATCTTTGGTGATCATATAACGGGCTGGGCGTAAACCGTTACGATCTAATACAGCACCTACCTGATCGCCATCTGAAAAGAGAATGGCAGCCGGACCATCCCATGGTTCCATCATGGTCGCATAGTAGTGATAAAAATCTTTTTTATGTTCTTCCATAGGTACGTGTTTCCATGGCTCGGGGATCGTAATCATGACAGCTTTAGCCAAAGGCATACCATTCATCATCAAGAATTCCAGCGTATTATCCAACATGGCACTATCGGAGCCTTTGGCATTGATGACCGGCAGGATCTTCTTTAAATTGGCATCCAGAAAGTCAGAAGACATGCTTTCTTCTCTGGCCAGCATTCGATCGACATTGCCACGAATCGTATTGATTTCTCCATTGTGGGCGATCAGACGATTGGGATGCGCACGCTGCCAGGAAGGGGTTGTATTGGTTGAAAATCGAGAATGTACGATCGCAATGGCACTCTGATAATCTGTATCTTGCAGGTCTTCATAAAATTTACGAAGCTGTCCGACTAAGAACATTCCTTTATAAACGATTGTTCGACTGGAACAAGAGACTACATATGTTTCCGGGCAACTTTTTTCAAATTCACGACGAATCACATATAAAAGCCGATCAAACGCAAAGCCTTTTTCTATACCTTCCGGTTTTTCGATAAAAGCTTGTTCGATATAAGGCATACAGTCCTTAGCCGGTTGTCCTAAGATTTCCGGGTGGCAACAAACGGTACGCCAACCTAATACTCGGGCGCCTTCGTTTTTCACAATGGTTTCAAACAGACGTTTGTGTTGATTCCGTTTTAATTCCTGCTGGGGAAAGAAAAACATACCGATGCCATATTCTCTTTCTTTTCCAAGGGAAATATTTTCCAGTTTGGCAATCTTTGAAAAGAATCGATGCGATATCTGTAAGAGTACACCAACACCATCACCGACTTTACCACTAGCATCTTTTCCGGCACGGTGTTCCAGCTTTTCAACGATATGCAGCGCTTTATCCACAACATCGTAGCTTTGTTTTCCATCAATTTGCACCACGGTACCGATACCGCAGGCATCATGTTCAAAATTTGGATTCATGTCATTTCCTCCTTATTTTCCACTATCTCCATAATTTGAAAGGACACGAGCACTAGGATCATCTACATCACAGCCTTTCCAGTCTTTATTCGGCATCCAGAATGATTTGATCATAGATGCCTGGTTTGGATAGTAGGTTTCAAAAATCTCCCGATACCATAAGGATTCTTTGGTGAAAGGGGGATTGAACGTATATTGTTTTCGTTTTTCTTCGAATTCCTGGTCTGTGTATTTTTGGTTGGCCGCTTCTTGTATCGTATCTCTTAACGAATGACCGACCGCATCGGAAAAAGCAGCTTTTTCACGCATTAAGATCGAGTGTGGAAGAAGATTATCTTTTTCAAACGCATGGCGTAATAGGTATTTGCCCTTATGATAAGTATTCATTTTTAAAGCCGGGTCGATCTGCATGACATAACGAACGAATGCCAGATCGCCAAAAGGAACACGTGCTTCCATTGAGTTAGAGCTGATGCATCGATCGGCGCGTAATACATCGTACATGTGGATCTCTTTGATGCGTTTTTCACTTTCTTTTTGAAAGGATGCGCAATCTGGGGCAAAATCTGTATATTTATAACCAAACAGCTCGTCGCTGATCTCTCCGGTCAATAGTACGCGGATGTCTGTATGTTCATGAATATATTGACAAAGCAGATACATACCGATGCTGGCACGAATGGTGGTGATATCATAAGTGGCCAGATGATAGATGACCGTTTCTAAGGCGTTGAGTACATCATCTTGGGTGATGATGACTTCCGTATGGTTGCTGTGGATCACGTCGGCTACTTCTCTGGCATATTTTAAGTCAATGGCATCTTCTTTCATTCCAATCGCAAATGTCTGAATGGGTTTGGAAAGCAGTTTTTGGCTAATGGCACAGACTAAAGAGGAATCTAAACCACCGCTTAATAAAAATCCAACCGGAGCATCGGCATCCAATCGCTTTTGTACACCTTGTATTAAAAGATCATGAATGTTTTGACAAATGATTTCCAAATCGTCATGAATGTAGGAATCCACTTTGGTCATATCGGCGTAACAGACAAACTTTCCATCTTCATAATAGTGTCCCGGTGGAAAAGGGATGATGGTTTTCACAATTCCCATCAGGTTTTTAGGCTCGGAGGCAAATACGATGGCGTTATTTTTGTCATACCCATAATATAAAGGTCGAATGCCAATCGGATCACGGGCCGCAATGATACTGTCTTTATTCTCGTCATAAAGAATACAGGCAAATTCCGCATCCAGCTTTTCAAAAAGGGAAACACCATATTCTTCGTAGAGCGGCAATAGAATCTCACAGTCACTTTCACTTTGAAAGGTATAGCCTTTATCCTCCAATTCTTTTTTTAGTTTTCGAAAACCATAGATCTCACCATTGCATACGATGGCTGAGTTTTTAAAAAGAAAAGGCTGCATGCCTTCCTGGCTTAATCCCATAATGGCCAATCTTTGAAATCCTAACACACCTTTTTTAAATGGATATAAACGTGTATCATCGGGGCCACGGGTCTTTGTTTTTTCAAGGGCTTTTTGAAGTACAGAAGGATCGATACCTTCTTTAAAATATCCCATAATTGTGCACATAAATTTCTCCTTCTAATAAGACCATCAAAGCCGGCAGCAGTTGCCGCCGGTTTCGATAGATGATCATGTTGGTTACAGAATGCCAAATAACAGCTTTCCGTAGGTAGGGAATGGCCATACTTTGTCATCCGTCATGGTTTCTAAGACATCGCAAGGCTTTCGTAGTGCATCCATGCATGGCAAGATCGTATCGCGTACAAAGAAGGCTGCTTTTTCAAAATCTTGGATGGAATGCAGAACATTTGTTTTTTCTTCCAGTTCAGAACAAGCCTGATAGGCTTCTTTTAATAATGTGTTGATCTGTGTCAACATTTCTTTTTCGTAGGTTACATCCATCTGGGCATCCAGCTGACATTTAGATAAGCAGGTATCACTGAGTTCTTTTGAATAGCGAGATACCGCCGGAAGAATTTCCTTTTTTGCCATATTGATCATGGTCAAAGCTTCTATGTTGATGACTTTTGTGTATTCTTCCATGGTAATTTCATAACGTGATTCCATTTCGTCACGATCTAATACTTTTTCGGTTTCAAATAGGCGAATGTTTTCTTCGTGAATGAAATAAGGAAGAGCATCCGGTGTAGTTCGAAGATTTAACAAGCCACGTTTTTTAGCTTCTTCGATCCAGGCATCATCATAACCATTGCCGTTGAAGATGATTCGTTGATGATCTTTCAACGTTTGTTTGATCAGGCTGTGAAGGCTGCTTTCGAAATCATCCGCTTTTTCCAGTACATCGACAAATTCACGCAGGGCATTGGCCACTACGGTATTTAAAACGAAGTTGCAGCCGGAAATAGAAGAACTGGAGCCTGGCATACGGAATTCAAATTTATTTCCTGTAAAGGCAAATGGACTGGTTCGGTTTCGATCGGTCGTATCCATTGGCAGCTTAGGTAATACACAAGCGCCGATCTTCATCAATTTATGTTCTGTGCCATCATAAGGTTTATCATTGATGATAGCTTCTAATACGGCATTTAATTCATCGCCCAGGAAAACAGATATAATAGCCGGTGGTGCTTCGTTTGCACCTAGTCGATGATCGTTTCCGGCACTGGCAACGCTTAATCGAAGCAAATCCTGATGCTCATCCACAGCTTTGATGATAGCTGATAAGAACAATAAGAACTGTGCATTTTCATAAGGAGTATCACCAGGTTCTAATAAGTTTTTACCGGTGTTGGTTGAAATCGACCAGTTATTGTGTTTACCGGAACCATTGATGCCCTCAAATGGCTTTTCATGAAGTAAAGCCACCATTCCATGTTTTTTGGCAATGCGCTGAATCAGTTCCATGGTAAGCTGATTATGATCAGTGGCGATATTTGTTGTCGAGAAGACCGGAGCCAGCTCATGTTGTGCAGGGGCTACTTCGTTATGTTCTGTCTTTGCCGCAATGCCCAACTTCCAAAGTTCTTCATTTAAGTCTTTCATGAAAGACTGTACACGCGATTTGATCGTACCAAAATAGTGATCTTCCATTTCCTGTCCTTTTGGACATGGGGCACCAAATAAAGTACGTCCGGTATAAATCAAATCCTTACGTTTGGCATAGTAGTCTTTATCCACCAGAAAATATTCCTGTTCCGGACCTACTGTGGTTTTGATCGATGTCACATCGGTATTTCCAAACAGCTTTAAGATGCGCAAAGCTTGTGTGTTGATAGCTTCCATACTTCTAAGTAAAGGGGTTTTCTTGTCCAGTGCGTGGCCGGTATAGGAACAAAAGGCTGTTGGAATACAAAGTACGTCGTCTTTGATAAAGGCATACGATGTGGGATCCCATGCGGTATAACCACGGGCTTCAAAGGTTGCTCTTAAACCACCGTTAGGAAAACTGGAAGCGTCCGGTTCTCCTTTAATCAATTCTTTTCCTGAAAAGCTCATAATAACTTTTCCCCCATCTACCGGCTCGATAAAGCTGTCATGTTTCTCGGCTGTTACACCAGTCATTGGTTGAAACCAGTGTGTATAGTGGGTTGCTCCCTGTGCAATGGCCCATTCTTTCATGGCATGAGCCACCGCATTGGCAATCTTTGGATTTAATGGTTTTCCTTCCTGAATTGTCTTTTGAAGCTCTTTGTACGTATCGGAAGCTAATCCTTCCTTCATACATTTTTCATTGAATACTTTGGATCCAAACAGATCCGGAATAGATTTTGCCATGTCGATTCCTCCTTTAAGGCGATAAAATAAAAAAAACGGCAGAGCAAAAAGGGAGGAGAAAACTCCTACTTTTTGGCATCCTTGCCGTTTCTATGTGTATTATTGTAATGCGGGAAATAAAATTGTCAATATAAAAATGTAAAATTATGAAAAATTATGAAAAGTTTGAAACAAAAAGTGATATGTTGTATAAATAAATGGAAAACAGGAGGTGACTTCATGTACACAAAAGAAGATGTACTTGCCTATGTAAATGAAGAAAACGTAACATTTATTCGATTGGCCTACTTTGATATTTACGGCCATCAAAAAAATATTTCCATCTTACCCGATGAGCTTCCCAGAGCCTTTGCGGAAGGAATCAGTTTTGATGCCAGTGCGATAGTCGGGTTTGGAACCGATATCAAGAGCGATCTATTTTTGATGCCGGATCCTTCTACGTTATCCATTTTGCCGTGGCGCTCTTTGGATGGATCGGTCATTCGCATGTATTGCGATATACAATACCCGGATGGAACGCCTTTTGAACTGGATACACGCTATTTATTGAAACGGGCAGAACAGCATGCCAAAGAGCAGGGAGTCGAGATTCAGATCGGTACAGAATTCGAGTTCTATTTATTTTTGACGGATGAAAAAGGACAAAACTCTTATATTCCTTTAGACACGGCAGGTTATATGGATATCGCTCCGGAGGATCAGGGCGAAGATGTACGAAAGGACATTTGTTTTACGCTCCAGGAAATGGGATTACATCCGGAAGCCAGTCATCATGAGGAAGGGCCTGGACAAAACGAGATCGACTTTCGTTACAGTACACCATTGCAGGCAGCGGATGATGCAGCTACCTTTAAATGGGTCGTACGAACGGTCGCAAAGGCCAATGGTTTAATTGCCGATTTTGATCCCAAGCCTTTAAAGGAGCATAGTGGAAACGGTATGCATGTCAATGTATCGGTCAATGATTCTAGGCATTTGGATCAAACACGAGCCTTTATGGCCGGTATTTTATATCGTTTGCCGGAGATTACTTTATTTTTAAATCCCTGTACGGAAAGCTATCAGCGATTAGGAGAGTGCAAGGCTCCTAAATTTGTGACATGGTCTTATCAAAACCGATCTCAGGCCATTCGTATTCCGGCTGTACGAAATCAGAAAAAACGAATTGAGCTTCGTTCACCGGACTGTACCTCTAATCCGTACTTAGTTTATCTCTTGATTATTTATGCAGGTATCGAGGGTATATTGGAACAAAGAGAACCGGCAGATCCTGTGGATTTAAACTTATATCAGGCATCTACAGAAATAACATCCCATTTAACACCGCTTCCATCCTCACTTGAAGAATCGTCTGCCATCGCAAAAAACAGTGACTTTATTCAACGTGTGCTGCCAAAGGAAATACTAAAGAATTATTTAAAATAAGCGGTACTTAATTATGTCGAATATTCTTGTGGTTACTTCTGTAGAAAGCACACGAAAGGTCATTCAGGAAATCCTGCCGCGAACCATCTATCCATGGATTCAATTTGTATCCTCTGCCATGGATGCCAAGAATCAGCTGCGACAAAGACGATATGATCTTTGTATTCTACAGCCACCTTTAAAAGATGAGTATGGTGTCCGTACAGCCAGAGAAATTGAAGTCACGTTTTCCATCGGTGTTTTACTGTTGGTGAAAAATGATATTTATGATCAAATTTGTTTTCAGGTAAAGGAACAAGGAATTTTTGTGATGGCATTACCGGCCTCCCGGCAAATGTTACTACAGACGATTGCCAATGGCATGGCTGCACAAATTAAGATACAAGCTTTGAGCAAGCAGCTTCAAAAAGAAAAAAAGCGATTACAGGATGAAAAAATCATTTATCGTGCTAAACTGATACTGATCGAAAATTATCATTGGGATGAAAAGAAGGCGCATCATTACATTGAAAAGCTTGCCATGGATACATCGCAAAAAAAGGTAGATATTGCTCGATCGATCACTGAAGGAGACTTACGATCATCATGAAAAAAATCACAAAGACAAACGCCATGCGTTTATTAGATACAAAGAAGCTGGACTATCAGGTGCATACGTATGAGCATAACGGTAATGAAGCAGTCGATGGTGTCCATGTGGCCGAAATTTTGGGACAAGATGAAAATTGTGTTTTTAAAACGTTGGTGACACAGGCCAATACAAAAGAGTATATTGTATTTATGTTACCGGTTGCCAAGGAACTGGATTTAAAAAAATGTGCAAAAGCCGCCGGAGTAAAATCGGTTGATATGATTCATGTAAAGGACTTGTTATCGATTACGGGTTATATTCGTGGGGGATGTTCACCTTTGGGAATGAAAAAAACATATCGTACTTTCATCGACGAATCTTGTTTACAACAAGAGCATATCTTTTTTAGCGGAGGCAAGATCGGGCTACAAATTGAGATGAAAACAACTGACTTTTTAAATCATTATCCTGTAAATCATGCAGAGTTAACAAAATAAATTAGGAAAGACGCTACAAATTGCAGCGTCTTTTTAATGCTTTGAAAGTTTAAGAACCGTATCAAGGCTAAGTCCTGTCATACGAGAAATGAAGTCATGCTGTAAACCCTCGGATAACATATTTTGCGCAATTTCATAAGCTTTATTTGTTAAACCTTTTGAATAACCATTTTTTTCGCCCTTGACAATGCCTTTTCTTTCACCTTTTTCAATACATTCCTGTGTATATTCTTCTAATGCTTTACACATGCTGATAACACCCTCCTTTGTATGCTTTTGT
>OLQY01000055.1_pt1 | contig 133981 bp, 148 predicted proteins | sample 1672851 | NCBI WGS metagenome assembly OLQY01 (sample SAMEA3136730, study PRJEB25190) | human gut metagenome
TGTTTTAGCTGGCCAATCTATCATCAGCTGCCCAATTTGAGCGCTGCTTGACCCACTTGCGCAGGTGCTGCGGTCTGCGTATAGTTAAAAACCAAACAGTATGTTGTAACTAAGGTGGGTGCTATGGCCAGCTACGATCTCGTTGAACGTCTGAATGACACCTTTCGCCAGCTGGAACGCGAGCTACAGATGCTCCAGCAGCGCCTGCGCGCCTGCCGCCTGTTGGCCGCCCGGGTGTTTGAGCTGCCGGCCGTCAGTAAAGAGACGGAACACGACCCGCTGGAGACTATTCAGGTGGTTCAGCACACCGGTCAACCGGCGCTGGAGATGGCGCTGAAACACTACAGCCATCTGTTCATTCAGCAGCAATCAGAAAGCCGCAGCAGTAAAGCTGCAGTCCGCCTCCCCGGCGCCATCTGCCTGCAAACCGATGGCGAGGAACAGGCGGCGTTACTGCAGAGTATTGCCCGCATTAACGCGCTGAAAGCCGCTTTCGAAAAGATTGTCACCGTTGATTCCGGCCTGCCCGCCGCGGCGCGTTTTGAATGGGTCCACCGTCATCTGCCGGGGCTTATCACCCTCAGCGCCTACCGCACCTTAACGGTGCTATGCGACCCGAGCACCCTCCGCTTTGGCTGGGCTAATAAGCACGTGATTAAAAATCTCACTCGTGATCAGGTGCTGCAGCAGCTGGAAAAAAGCCTGCAATCGCCGCGCGCGGTGCCGCCCTGGACGCGTGAGCAGTGGCAAAGCAAACTGGAGCGAGAATATCAGGATATCGCCGCTCTGCCGCAGCGGGCAAAGCTGAAGATCAAGCGGCCGGTGAAGGTCCAGCCTATCGCACGAGTCTGGTACGCCGGTGAGCAGAAACAGGTGCAGTACGCCTGCCCAGGCCCGCTTATCACGCTGATATCCGGCACTCAGGGGGTGAGCGTGCCGGATATCGGCGAGTTACTGAACTATGATGCGGATAATGTGCAGTATCGCTATAAGCCGCAGGCGCAGTCGCTCAGGCTACTTATCCCGCGGCTGCATCTGTGGCTGGCTAACGAGTAGCCATGCTGCCCACCATCTCTTCCGGACGCACCCAGCTGTCAAATTCCGCCTCCGTCAGATAGCCCAGCGCTAACGCGGAGGCTTTGAGCGTCAGCCCCTCTTTATGCGCCTTTTTGGCAATCTCCGCCGCTTTGTCATAGCCAATATGGGTATTCAGCGCCGTGACCAGCATCAGTGACTCATTGAGCAACTGCGCGATCCGTTCACGGTTCGGTTCAATGCCGGTCGCGCAGTGTTCATTAAAACTCTCCATACCATCCGCCAGCAGGCGCACCGATTGCAGAAAGTTATGAATCACCATCGGACGGTAGACGTTCAGTTCGAAGTTACCGGACGCCCCGCCGATATTGACCGCCACATCATTCCCCATGACCTGACAGCACAGCATCGTCAGCGCTTCGCACTGCGTCGGGTTAACCTTGCCAGGCATAATGGATGAGCCGGGTTCATTTTCCGGAATCGCAATTTCACCAATCCCGCAACGCGGACCGGAAGCCAGCCAGCGCACATCGTTGGCAATCTTCATCAACGAAGCCGCCAGCCCCTTCAGTGCCCCGTGGGCGTGGACCAGCGCATCGCAGGTCGCCAGCGCCTCAAACTTGTTCGGCGCAGTGACGAACGGCTGACCGCTGAGGGCCGCCAGCTCCTCCGCTACCCGTACGGCATATTGCGGATGGGTGTTCAGACCGGTGCCAACGGCCGTACCGCCCAACGCCAGCTCGCTCAGGTGCGGCAGACTCAGCTCCAGATGGCGGAGATTGTGTTCCAGCATCGCTACCCAGCCGGAGAACTCCTGTCCCAGCGTTAACGGCGTCGCATCCTGCAGATGCGTACGGCCAATTTTAACGATGTCGTTGAAGGCAGTAGCTTTGTCGCTCAGCGTCTGTTTCAGCACCCTGAGTCGGGGGATGAGCGCCTCACGCAGGGCGATAATCGCCGCGACATGCATCGCGGTCGGGAAGACATCGTTGGAACTCTGGCTTTTATTAACGTCATCGTTAGGATGAACCTTGCGCTCCATGCCGCGCACGCCGCCCAGCAGTTCACTGGCGCGGTTGGCCAACACCTCGTTCATGTTCATGTTGCTTTGCGTGCCGGAACCGGTCTGCCAGATGGCCAGCGGAAATTCATCGGGATGGTTGCCGGCCAGCACTTCATCGGCGGCTTGAATAATCGCCTCGGCCTTCTCTGCGGTCAGTAACCCCAGATCCTGGTTAACCTTTGCCGCCGCCCGTTTGGTCAGCGCCAGCGCATAAATCAGTTCGCCCGGCATTTTTTCCGTCGAGATGCGGAAATGTTCCAGCGAACGCTGGGTCTGCGCGCCCCATAGCTTATCGGCAGGCACCTCGATAGCGCCCATAGAGTCTCTTTCACTGCGATGCGTTGTCATTACTTTCTCCTTGAATACAAAGTACGTAATTACGACAAAGCTCACCTGCTATAAAGGGTTAAGTATTGGTCAAATTTTTAAGATTATATTGCTCGTTCGTGCCGCTAAACGACATAAAAAAACCGCCCCGGAGGGCGGCTTCGATTATTTCACACAGCGTGTGCACTGCGAGGTCTGGATCTGCTGGAAGAAATCGTTGCCTTTATCATCCACCAGGATGAAGGCCGGGAAATCTTCCACTTCGATTTTCCAGATAGCTTCCATCCCCAGTTCCGGATACGCCACGCACTCCAGGCTGCGGATACTCTGCTGCGCCAGCACCGCCGCCGGGCCGCCAATGCTGCCAAGATAGAATCCGCCGTGTTTGTGGCAGGCGTCGGTCACCTGCTGGCTGCGGTTGCCTTTCGCCAGCATCACCATACTGGCGCCGTGGGACTGCAGCAGATCGACATAGGAGTCCATGCGCCCTGCGGTGGTCGGACCGAGCGAGCCTGAGGCATAGCCATCGGGTGTTTTCGCCGGACCGGCGTAGTAGATCGGGTGATCTTTGACGTACTGCGGCAGCGCTTCGCCGTTATCCAGCAGCTCTTTGAGCTTCGCGTGGGCGATATCGCGCGCCACGATGATGGTGCCGCTGAGCGACAGCCGGGTCGATACCGGGTACTGCGACAGCAGTGCCAGAATCTCGCTCATCGGCTGATTGAGATTAACCTTCACCGCTTCACCTTCACCGGCCTGACGCAGCGACTCGGGAATGTATTTGCCCGGGTTGCTTTCCAGCTTCTCCAGCCAGATCCCTTCCCGGTTGATTTTAGCCTTGATATTGCGGTCAGCGGAACAAGAGACGCCCATGCCGACCGGGCAGGAGGCCCCGTGGCGCGGCAGACGCACTACGCGGATGTCGTGGGCGAAGTATTTGCCGCCGAACTGCGCGCCGAGGCCGAGATTCTGCGCTTCCAGCAGCAGCTCTTGCTCCAGCTGAATATCGCGGAACGCCTGACCGTGTTCGTTACCTTCGGTCGGCAGGCCATCATAATATTTGGTCGATGCCAGCTTCACGGTTTTCAGCGTCGATTCCGCCGAGGTGCCGCCAATCACGAAGGCGATATGGTACGGCGGACAGGCCGCGGTGCCGAGAGTGCGCATCTTCTCAACCAGGTAGCTTTTCAGCTTCGCCGGGGTAATCAGCGCTTTGGTTTCCTGATACAGATAGGTCTTGTTGGCCGAACCGCCGCCCTTGGCGATACAGAGGAATTTGTATTCGTCACCGTCGGTAGCATAAAGATCGATCTGCGCCGGCAGGTTAGTCCCGGTGTTGACCTCTTTATACATATCCAGGGCCGCGTTCTGCGAGTAGCGCAGGTTATCCTGGATATAGGTGTTATAGACCCCCTGCGCCAGCGCCGCTTCATCGCCGCCGCCGGTCCAGACGCGCTGGCCCTTTTTACCGGTGATGATTGCGGTACCGGTATCCTGGCAGGTCGGCAAAATGCCTTTGGCCGCGATATCGGAGTTACGCAGGAACTGCAGGGCGACGTATTTGTCGTTTTCGCTGGCTTCCGGGTCGTTAAGGATATCGGCGACCTGCTGCTGGTGCGCCGGGCGCAACATGAAGGAAGCATCGTGAAAAGCGTGTTGTGCCAGAAGGGTCAGCGCCTGAGGTTCAACCTTCAGGACTTCCTGGCCGGCGAATTCGGCGACAGAGACGTAGTCACGACTGAGGAGATAATACTCGGTGTCATCCTTTTTAAGGGGGAAAGGATCCTGATAAACAAACGGTTTATTCGACATTGTGCTCTCACTTACTGCTGGGCTGATTATATTTCAGGCAGACACTCCATTTGCCTGTAGAAAAGCGAGTCGATCAATTTTACACAAAATTTTAACAAAAACTGAGACAAGGACGACTTTTTCTTTCAGCAGTTGCTTCTCGGCGGTTTGCTGGTTTAATAGAGCGATTATTATCATGTGGAAACAGGGATTGAGAATGCAAAAGCTCATTAACTCAGTGCAGAACTACGCCTGGGGAAGTCACACCGCATTAACGGAACTTTATGGTATCGCCAACCCGGACAACCTGCCAATGGCGGAGCTATGGATGGGCGCGCACCCGAAAAGCAGTTCGCAGATTCTCGATGCCGACGGTCGCCCGCACGCGCTGCGCCAGATCATCGACGGCGACAAGTCCGCGCTGCTCGGCGACAAGGTTGCACAGCGTTTTGGCGAGCTGCCGTTCCTGTTTAAAGTGCTCTGCGCCGCCCAGCCGCTCTCCATTCAGGTTCATCCGAACAAGCAGGCCTCAGAAATTGGCTTTGCCAAAGAGAACGCCGCCGGCATTCCGCTGGATGCCGCTGAACGTAATTATAAAGATCCTAACCACAAGCCGGAGCTGGTCTTTGCGCTGACGCCATTCCTGGCGATGAACGCGTTCCGCGAATTTAACGAGATTGCCGCCCTGCTGCAGCCGGTTGCCAGCGCGCACCCGGCCATCGGTGAATTTCTCAGCCAGCCGGATGCTGAACATTTAAGCCAGCTGTTCGCCGGCCTGCTCAATATGCAAGGTGAAGAAAAAGCGCAGGCTCTGCGCGTGCTGCAAACCGCGCTGGATAACCAACAGGGCGAACCGTGGCAGACCATCCGCCTGATCGCCGAATTCTATCCCGACGACAGCGGCCTGTTCTCTCCGCTGCTGCTTAACGTGGTGAAGCTGAATCCAGGCGAAGCGATGTTCCTGTTCGCCGAAACGCCGCATGCCTACCTGCAGGGCGTGGCGCTGGAGGTGATGGCCAACTCGGATAACGTGCTGCGTGCCGGCCTGACGCCGAAGTACATCGATATCCCGGAGCTGGTTGCCAACGTGAAGTTCGTTGCCAAACCGGCAGGCGAGCTGCTGACTCAGCCGGTGAAACACGCCGCGGAGCTGGATTTCCCGATTCCGGTCGATGATTTCGCCTTCTCCCTGCACGATCTTTCGGCACAGCAATCCACCCTCGACCAGCAGAGCGCGGCCATCATTTTCTGCGTGGAAGGCGAAGCGGTTCTGCGTAAAGGTGAACAGCATCTGACCCTGAAAGCCGGTGAGTCGGCCTTTATTGGCTGTAACGAGTCGCCGGTTGCGGTCAGCGGCAGCGGTCGTCTGGCGCGCGTTTTTAATAAGCTCAAGTAAGTTACTGAACTTTTTAGCCGCGCTTGCTAGACTTTCCCTCATCATGACAACATGACCAGGCGGCTCGATCCGCCTGGTTTTATTTATGGACAAATGCTATGAAGAAATCGCTGGTCGCAGCAGGAATTATCGTGGCGCTGGGCGTCATCTGGACAGGTGGTGCCTGGTACACAGGGAAACAGCTGGAAAGTCACCTCGCCGAGGTGGTGCAACAGGCCAATGCGCAGCTACAGAGCAGCGCGCCGGAAGCGGGCGTCGAGCTGTCATGGCAAAACTACCAGCGCGGCGTGTTCAGTAGCCACCTGCAGCTGGTAGTGAAGCCGGTTGCCGGTAAAGAGAACAGCTGGCTTGCCGCCGGGCAGTCACTGGTGTTTGATGAAGCGGTCGATCACGGCCCCTTCCCGGCAGCAGCGCTGAAATCCGGCCAGCTTGCCCCGGCGATGGCGTCCGTCAGAACCACACTGGTTAATAACGACGCCAGCAAAGGGCTGTTTGATATCGCCAAAGGCGAATCCCCGTTTACTATCAATACCCGCATTGCCTACAGCGGCGACAGCCGGTCGGCTATCGATCTAAAACCACTCGACTACGCGAAAGGCGATGAGAAAGTCACCTTCAGCGGCGGTCAGTTCCAGCTCGATGCGGATGCGGAAGGCAAATCCGTGAGTCTGAGCGGTGAAGCGAGCAGCGGCCAGATCAACGCGCTCAATGAATACAACCAGAAAGTCCAGCTGAACTTCAATAATCTGAAAACCGACGGCGCCACCGAGATGACCAGCTTTAATGAGCGCATCGGTAAGCAAAAAATCTCCCTGGAGAAGCTGTCGATTGGCGTTGAAGGGAAAGAGCTGGCCCTGCTGGAAGGGATGAACATCGATGGCCAGTCTTCGCTGACTGAAGACGGTAAAGGGATTAACAGCCAGCTGGACTACACGGTCAACAGCCTGAAGCTGCAAAACCAGGATATCGGCAGCGGTAAACTGACCATCAAGCTGGCGAATCTTGATGGCCAGGCCTGGCATCAGTTCAGCCAGCAGTACAATGCCGAAGCTCAGGCGCTGATGGCGAAGCCGGAGCTGACGCAGAATCCTGAGCTGTATCAGCAGGCGCTGACGGAAACCTTCTTTAAAGCGCTACCGATTTTACTGAAGGGCAACCCGTCTCTGACTATCGCCCCGCTGAGCTGGCGCAATGCCAAAGGGGAAAGCACCTTCAATATGTCTGTTTTGCTGAAAGACCCTGCGCTGACCACCGCTGAGCCGCAAACGCTGGCGGATGAAGTGGATCGCAGCGTCAAGTCGCTCGACAGCAAGCTGGTGATTCCGGTCGATATGGCCACCGCATTTATGACTCAGATTGCCGGTCTCGAAGGCTACCAGCCGGAAGATGCGGCGAAACTGGCAGACCAGCAGGTGAAAGGTCTCGCCGCCATGGGACAGATGTTCCGCATTACCGCGATGGAAGACAACGCGATCACCTCCAGTCTGCAATACGCCGAAGGTCAGGTCACCCTGAACGGGCAGAAAATGCCGCTGGATGAGTTCGCGGGAATGTTTGGCTTTACTCTGCCGGCAGCCCCTGGCGCCGAACCGCAGGAAACCCTGCCTGAAGAAGTGGCGCCGCCGGTCGCGCCGCAGCAGTAATCTCGCGATTAGCCCCTTTCGAGGGGCTATTTTCGGGTCACCAGCCGCGGGGGCATAATTTGATTTCTCGCGCTCATCTGCCCCTTCTCCAGACGCCGTAGAATACATTCCGCCAGGCTCTGGCCCATCTCGCGCGCAGGCGTGGTGACCCAGGTCAACGGCACATCATCCAGCTCGCTTTCCGGGACTTCGGCAAACGCCGCCAGCGCCACGCGCTGTTCAAAATAGCTCTCCACGCTGTCTTCACCGCTCTGACGTCCCGCCCGCATCAGGCCGAACCAGGCGCCGGTGGCAATCACGTTGTTGTAACACAGCACGGCGGTAATGGTCGGGTTGTGCCGCAGCAGCGAGGCCATTGCTTCGGCCGCCAGCTTTTGGCTCGATTCGCACTCCACGACCCATTCGCTGTGAAACGGCAGCCCGTACTTCAGCAGCGTCGCGCAGTATCCGCCCACCCGCTCCGCACGCGTCAACGAAGCGCTTTGTCCGCCGAGCCAGGCGATGCGCTGGTGCCCGCGGCGGATCAGGTGCTCGGTGACGATCTGCGCGGCCTGCATATTATCCGGACGGATAAGGTCGATATCATCGAGATAGCTGGCGCGGGAGGCAAACACCAACGGCATGCCGACCTCCGCTGCGCGATCGCGCAGTTCGCTGCCTTTATCGATAGCGCCGGCGATAATCACCCCGTCTACGCCCTGCGAAATCAGGGTTTCAAAGCGTTGACGCATTTTTTCTCCACCGTCGCCGCCCTGGGTGAGAAAGACCATTTTCCCCTCGGCCTCAAGCGCGTCGGTCAGTCCGGCGGTAAGCTCCGCGTAAAAGGGTTTGGAGAGGTCGCTCACGATAAGACCAATCACCCCGCTCTGCCCGCCGCGCAGTGAAGCCGCCTGGCGGTTACGCACAAAACCCAGCTGTTCAATCGCCTGATTGACGCGCTCGCCGGTAGCCGACGATATCCGGCCTTTGCCGCTCAGCACCAGTGAAACCGTACTCACCGACACCCCTGCCACCTGCGCAACGTCGTTAATGGTGATCTTTTTTGCGATAGCCATAACTGCAACCGTCTCCCTGTGGCGGTCGATAAAACGTTTTATCAATGAGTTACCTTTATAAACGTTATCTTCGCCTGATTATGTGATTTTTATCGCACTAAAAAGTGATAAAACGTTTTATCTTGCCGTAGCGTTACACCCTACCCATAACTTAAAAAATCAGGATTCGTGTTAATGACGGCAAAAACGACACCAAAAATTACCTTGTGGGAGTTTTTCCAGCAGTTAGGAAAAACGTTTATGTTGCCCGTGGCGTTGCTTTCTTTTTGCGGGATCATGCTCGGGATCGGCAGCTCTTTAAGCAGTCATGATGTGCTCACCCTGCTGCCGTGGCTCGATATTCCGCTGCTGCAGGCCGTGTTTGTCTGGATGAGCAAAGTCGGCTCCTTTGCCTTTAGCTTCCTGCCGGTCATGTTCTGTATCGCGATTCCGCTGGGGCTGGCGCGCGAAAATAAAGGCGTGGCGGCTTTCGCCGGCTTCGTTGGCTATGCGGTCATGAACCTGGCGGTGAACTTCTGGCTCACCGCGAAAGGAATTCTGCCCACGACCGATGCGGCGGTGCTGAAAGCCAACAATATCCAGAACATCATCGGTATTCAGTCGATCGATACCGGGATCCTGGGGGCGGTGATCGCCGGGATCATTGTCTGGATGCTGCACGAGCGTTTTCATAATATCCGCCTGCCTGACGCATTAGCCTTCTTTGGCGGCACGCGTTTTGTGCCGATTATCACCACCGTGGTGCTCGGGCTGGTCGGCCTGGTTATCCCCCTCGTCTGGCCGGTCTTTGCCATGGGGATTAACGCCCTCGGTCACGTGATTAACAGCGCCGGCGACTTCGGACCGATGATCTTCGGTACCGGCGAACGTTTGCTGCTGCCGTTCGGTCTGCACCACATTCTGGTGGCCCTGATTCGCTTTACCGAAGCGGGCGGAACCCTGGATGTGTGCGGTCATACCGTCAGCGGCGCGCTGACTATCTTCCAGGCGCAGCTGAGCTGCCCGGAAACTCACGGCTTCTCAGAAAGTGCCACCCGTTTCCTGTCGCAGGGTAAAATGCCGGCATTCCTCGGCGGCCTGCCGGGGGCGGCGCTGGCGATGTACCACTGCGCGCGTCCGGAAAACCGTCATAAAATTAAAGGCCTGCTGATCTCCGGCGTGATTGCCTGCGTCGTCGGCGGCACCACGGAACCGCTGGAGTTCCTGTTCCTGTTCGTCGCCCCGGTACTGTATGTTATTCACGCCCTGCTGACCGGCCTCGGCTTCACCATCATGGCGGTGCTGGGCGTCACTATCGGCAACACCGACGGGAACGTCATTGACTTCGTGGTCTTCGGCATCCTGCACGGCCTGTCAACCAAGTGGTATCTGGTACCGGTGGTTGCCGCTATCTGGTTTGCGGTGTATTACGGCATCTTCCGCTTCGCCATTACCCGCTTTAACCTGAAAACGCCGGGCCGCGATATCGAAACCCAGACCGCCTTTGACAAAGCCGTGAGCGGCGTCACCGGTAAATCCGGTTACAACGTACCGGCCATTCTGGCCGCGCTGGGTGGGGCCGACAATATCGTTTCCCTGGATAACTGCATTACCCGCCTGCGGTTGTCGGTGCACGACATGAGTAAAGTGGATAGCGCCGCGCTGAAAGCCAACCGCGCCATCGGCGTAGTACAGCTGAATCAGCATAACCTGCAGGTGGTTATCGGCCCTCAGGTTCAGTCGGTGAAAGATGAAATGAGCGTACTGATGAATACCGTCCAGGCATAAACGCCCGCCCCCTCCTGACCCGGAGGGGGCTTTGATAAAGGAAGTGTCAATGTTTGATTTTGCAACGCCTGTCGATCGCCACGGCACCTGGTGTACGCAATGGGACTACGTAGCCGACCGCTTCGGTGCCGCCGACCTGCTCCCCTTTACTATCTCCGATATGGATTTCGCCACCGCCCCCTGCATTCTTGATGCCGTCAGTCGGCGCCTGGCGCACGGCGTGTTCGGTTACAGCCGCTGGAAAAACGATGAGTTTCTGGGCGCGGTCGCCCACTGGTACGCCAGCCGTTTTCAGTGCCCCGTTAACCGCGATGCAATCGTGTATGGCCCGTCGGTCATTTACATGGTGGCGGAGATGATTCGCCAGTGGTCTGACGAAGGCGATGGTGTGGTAGTCCATACGCCGGCCTATGACGCTTTTTATAAAACCATTTCCGGAAACCGCCGTCGCGTTGCGCCGGTCCCGCTGACGCATCGGGATAATCAGTGGCATTGCGATATGGCGCAGCTTGAACGCACGCTGGCGGAGCCGCGCAACACGCTGCTGCTGCTGTGCAGCCCGCATAACCCGACCGGGAAAGTGTGGAGCCGCGAAGAGCTTGAAACCATGGCCCTGCTGTGCGAAAAGCACGGCGTGAAGGTCATCAGCGATGAGATTCATATGGATATGGTCTGGGGTGAGCATCGTCATACGCCGTGGTGCGACGTCGCTCGCGGGCCGTGGGCGCTGTTCACCTCCGGCTCGAAAAGCTTCAATATTCCCGCGTTTACCGGGGCTTACGGCCTGATTGACGATGCCGCATCCCGCGAAGCTTATCTCACGGCTCTGAAGAGTCGCGATGGACTCTCTTCCCCCTCCGTGCCGGCGCTGGTCGCCCATATTGCCGCCTACCGTGAAGGCGCCCCGTGGCTCGATGCGCTACGGGCCTATTTGCAGGATAACATGCGCTATATTGCTCAGGCGCTCAATCAGGCCTTCCCGCAGCTGAACTGGCAGCCGCCGCAGGCCACCTATCTCGCCTGGATCGATCTGCGCCCGCTCGGCGTGGACGACCGCGCGCTGCAAAAAACGCTCATTGAGGTACAGAAGGTCGCCATTATGCCCGGGTATACCTACGGCGAAGAAGGCGTGGGTTTTGTGCGCCTCAATGCCGGCTGTCCCCGGGAGAAACTGGAAAGAGGCGTCAACGGATTGATTGCCGCCCTGCGTGCTTTAGCATAGCCACACCGCGGCGTTCAGCACGGCGTCAGCCGTGTTAAACGCTGCGGGCAAGCCTGCACAGCTCCCCGGCTCACAAATCGTCCCGCCGCCGGAAGGCCAGATAACCGGCCCCAAGGGTAAATCCCCCGACGAGCAGCACCAGCAGGATAAACCCGTGATGATTGGTCGAAAGCGGAATCCCCCCGACGTTCATGCCGAAGAACCCCGCCACAATATTGATCGGTAACGCCAGCACGGTAATGACCGTCAAGGTATATAGCGTGCGGTTGCTTTTTTCCATTTGCCGGGCGCTGATCTCCTCCTGCAGCAGGCTGATACGCTCGGTCAGCCCGGAGAGGTCGTTGAGCACTACGGTAAACTCCTCGGTGAACTGGCGAAACTCCTGAACTACGGAGCGGTCGATCCACGCCGGAGGCCGGTTGAGGAGCCGAAACATGGCTGCCGGTTCGGGAGCCAACAGCCGCTGAAAGCGCAGGAGCATCCGCCGCAGGCGCGCCAGATCGGCGCGGTTACGCTGGACATGGTTACTGAGCAGCCGCTCTTCGATGGCATCAACGTGGCGGCTTGCCTGGCGCACCACCTGTTCCAGCACCTCCTCCTGCTCTTCGAGCAAAAAGGCCAACAGCGCGGTGGAGGATGTCACGTTCAATGTCGCCAGCCGTGGCAACATCCATTCAATAAAGCGCAGCGGTTTATAGCGGGCCGTTACCACCAGCTTCTGACTGCAGTACAGCCACAGCGTCGATGTTTCTGCGGTGGTCTCTTTAGGATGAAAAATGACGTCGTTCAGCACGGCAAACAAATTGTCGCCCTGCCGCTCAATGCGGGTGGTGTGAGAACCGTCGCGGATCTCCTCAAAGAAAAAATCGGCAACGGGGAAATGGTTCATCAGCCACTTCTCGGCGGTTGCGTGGTTGAGATTAAGATGCAGCCAGACGAAATCATTTTCACCGTCCAGCTCGTGAAAGCGGGAGCACACTTGCTGGGAGGTGATTTGCAGCGGCTGATGCCCTTCACGAAAAAGAAAACCGTACACCAGCCCAGAGACTTCCATATCAAAATCGGGCTTTAACATCTTTCCTGCGACATCTTGACTCATATATCCCTCAGGATTTTATTGCATGCTGTTCGGACCCGAATAAAGTCATCTTTCGCTATTTTTCAGAGCCTGGCAAGGTTAATGATTTGTTCATCAAACGGAAACCTGGCTGACATCTGCGTTTTATAAGTTCAGCGCTGTCACCCGTAACAATTTACCCTGTCTGACGTTTAGAGGAAGGTTCCTGATGAGCGATAACAGCAGCTCGCAACGCGTTGCGCCGGGCCTTAGCCCGCAAATCATCCAGTCAAAGATTTACCAAAAGAACAGTAAAAAAACTGTTCTTTTTTTTGTCTTTTTATTAGCTATCGGCATCGCATTTTCCGGCGTGAGCTTATTTAACGATGTCGCCCGTTCAGGAACGGTATATACCAGCTACCTGCCTTTTCTTTTATTAGGACTGGCTTTATTGATTGCACTCGGCTTTGAATTTGTTAACGGCTTCCATGATACCGCCAACGCCGTGGCCACCGTCATCTATACCCATTCTCTGCCGCCCACCGTCGCGGTCATGTGGTCCGGCTTTTTTAATTTCCTCGGCGTTTTGCTCTCCAGCGGCGTGGTGGCCTTCGGTATTATCTCATTACTCCCGGTCGAACTCATTCTGCAGGCCGGTACCGGCAACGGGTTTGCCATGGTGTATGCCCTGCTGTTTTCAGCCATTATCTGGAACCTGGGGACCTGGTGGTTCGGCCTGCCGTCCTCTTCGTCGCACACGCTGATCGGCTCGATCATTGGCATTGGCGTTTCCAACGCGCTGATCCACGGACGCAACGGCACCAGCGGCGTCGACTGGGGCCAGGCGGTCAATGTCGGATATTCCCTGCTGCTCTCGCCGGTGGTCGGTTTTGTCTGCGCCGCCGTCCTGCTGCTGCTGTTAAAGCGCTTCGTCAAAAACAGACAGCTCTACGCCGCACCGAAAAATGACGCGCCGCCGCCGCTGTGGATCCGTAGTCTGCTGATCCTCACCTGTACCGGCGTTTCGTTTGCCCACGGCTCCAACGACGGGCAAAAGGGAATGGGGCTAATTATGCTGATTCTGGTGGGGACCATGCCCATCGCCTATGCGCTCAACCGCACTCTGCCGCCGGAACAGGCACCGCGGGTCGCGGCGCTGGCCGAAGTCACCGAAAACAGGCTGCTCCAACAATTCCCGGGGAACCTCCCCAGCGATCCTCGTGAAGTGTTGACCCAGTATGTGCGCGACAGCCAGCTGACGCCGGACGTGTTACCGGCGCTGGCGCATCTTTCCGGCATTATTGGCGACCAGATTCGCCAGTACGGTTCGGTAGAGAAGATCCCGGCCCAGGCGGTATCCAACACCCGTAACGATATGTATCTGGCGTCGGAAACGATCAAGCATTTGAAGAACAACCCCGATGTCCAACTGCCGCGGGAGACGTCCCAGAACCTCGATGCGCTGAAAAAAGAGCTCGATAACGCCACCCGTTTCATTCCGTTCTGGGTCAAAGTGGCCGTCGCTCTGGCGCTCGGGCTGGGCACCATGGTCGGCTGGCGGCGTATTGTCGTCACCATTGGAGAGAAGATCGGCAAAACGCACCTGACCTACGCTCAGGGCGCCAGCGCGGAACTGGTGGCGATGAGCACCATCGGCGCCGCCGATGCCTTTGGTCTTCCCGTCTCCACCACCCACGTCCTCTCTTCTGGTATCGCCGGAACCATGGCGGCAAATCGCTCAGGACTGCAGTTTTCTACCGTGCGTAATCTGCTGATGGCATGGGTACTCACACTGCCCGCCTCGGTGATACTCTCCGCGGTGCTGTACTGGATGTTCGCGAAAGTATCCTAGCCAGCGGCGCGGAATAGCCCGTAAGTCCCTCGTCGCCATGACGGGGAACTTACGGGTAAAAACAGGCATGATTTTGATAAAGCTCAAAAAAATTCACCGGCAAAAGGTGTATTAAAAAAAGCCGCTAACCATCCCGTTCAGATATTTGATAAGAGGAGGAAACCATGAAAACTTACGATCGTAACCGTAACGCTATCTCAACAGGCAGCATGGTTATGGTGGCAGGAAATGGCGTGACGGGCGTTATTAAGGCCATCCACGGCGAAGGTAAAACGGCGGAACAATTACGCCGCGCGGACTGCGTGGAAATAGAAGGCTGCGAAGGACTATATTGCCCGATGAGCCTTATTCGGCTGGGCTTTCATTAATTGCCTCCCGACGATGACTCATCGACCTGCGCAAAGAGAATAAAAGAGAATAAAGGCCGCTACGCGGCCTTTATTTTTGTAGCCGGATCGATTCATATTGATCCCATCGAGCGTTTTCTCGCTATAAGCGGCGTATTATCCCGCCTTCTTGCACCCCGCCCGGGGTCATTTACCTTCTGAGTTCAGAGGCATCTTTCATGACATGGCAACAGTTCAAACAGGCCTACCTGATTAAATTCTGGGCGCCGGCCCCCGCGGTTATCGCAGCCGGTATTCTCTCCACCTATTATTTCGGTATTACCGGCACGTTCTGGGCCGTGACCGGGGAATTTACCCGCTGGGGCGGGCAGTTATTGCAACTTGCCGGCGTTCATACCGAGCAGTGGGGTTATTTCAAACTGATTCATCTCGAAGGGACGCCGTTAACCCGCATTGACGGCATGATGATTATCGGCATGTTTGGCGGCTGTTTCGCCGCCGCGCTGTGGGCAAACAATATCAAATTACGCCTGCCACGCAGCCGGATCCGTATTATTCAGGCCGTGGCGGGCGGGATCATTGCCGGCTTTGGCGCACGCCTGGCGATGGGCTGCAACCTGGCAGCCTTTTTTACCGGTATTCCTCAGTTTTCCCTCCACGCCTGGTTCTTTGCCATCGCGATGGCTATCGGAACCTGGTTTGGCGCGCGCTTTACGCTGCTGCCCCTGTTCCGTATCCCGGTCAGGATACAAAAAGTTTCGGCGGCCTCGCCGCTAACGCAAAAACCGGCGCAGGCGCGACGTCGTTTTCGCGCAGGGATGCTGGTGTTCTTCGCCATGATCGCCTGGGGATTACTGACCGCACTCAATCAGCCTAAACTGGGACTGGCGATGCTGTTCGGGGTCGGTTTTGGTCTGCTGATTGAACGTGCGCAGATCTGCTTTACTTCGGCGTTCCGCGATATGTGGATCACCGGACGCACCTATATGGCCAAAGCGATTATCTTCGGGATGGCGGCGAGCGCGATTGGCATTTTCAGCTATGTGCAGCTGGGCATGGAACCCAAAATCATGTGGGCTGGCCCGAATGCGGTCATCGGCGGCCTGCTGTTTGGTTTCGGTATTGTGCTGGCCGGCGGCTGTGAAACCGGCTGGATGTACCGCGCCGTTGAAGGTCAGGTCCACTACTGGTGGGTAGGGCTGGGCAACGTCATTGGTTCGACGATTCTGGCCTATTTCTGGGATGATTTATCCCCAACGCTGGCCACCAACTGGGATAAAGTCAATCTGCTGGCCACCTTCGGGCCGTTTGGCGGCCTGCTGGTGACCTACCTGCTATTATTTATCGCGCTGATGCTGGTCATTGCCTGGGAGAAACGTTTTTTCCGGCAGAAATCCGCCGCCATGGCCAATGTTAAGGAAACCGCATGAAAACTATCGTTCCCGATTATCGTCTCGACATGGTAGGCGAACCCTGTCCCTACCCGGCCGTTGCCACCCTGGAAGCGATGCCTTCGCTTAAGAAAGGGGAGATTCTGGAAGTGGTCAGCGATTGTCCCCAGTCGATTAATAACATTCCGCAGGACGCCCGCAACTACGGTTATACGGTGCTGGATATTCAACAAGACGGGCCAACTATCCGCTATTTGATCCAGAAGTAATCCCTGGCGCCCAGGCCGGTGACGCACTCCCGCCGCCGGCCTGATGCCATACCGACTACCAGCCTTTTACCGCATCGCCTTTGTACAGCTCCGCTGCGGCAGCGGCGACCTCATCACTTTGATACGCTTTCACCAGGTTTTTCACCTTTGCACTGTCTTTGTTATCAATCCGGCTGGCGAAGATATTGACGTAGGGTGAATTTTTATCTTCGATAAAAAGCCCGTTACGGGTAGGCGAGAGCCCTACCTGACTGGAAAATGTCGTATTAATCACGGCAAGCGCAATTTGCCGATCGTCAAGCGCGCGAGTTAACTGCGGCGCCTCAATCTCGACGATTTTCAGCTTCTTCGGGTTGTTCACAATATCTAATGACGTTGGCAGCAGCCCCACCCCATCTTTAAGGGTAATCAGTCCCTGCTTTTGCAGCAAAAGCAGGGAACGTCCGAGGTTGGTAGGGTCGTTTGGCACGGCTACCTGAGCCCCTTCAGGTAGCTCATTAATGGCGTGTATTTTCTTCGAATAGGCGGCGATCGGATAGACGAATGTCGTTCCTACCGCAACCAGCTTATAACCGCGCTCCTGGATCTGTTTATCCAGGTACGGTTTGTGCTGGAAAGCGTTGATATCCAGATCGCCATTATTCAGCGCTTCATTTGGCAAAACGAAATCGTTAAAGGTGACGACTTCGACATCAAGGTTATATTTCTCTTTCGCCACCTTCTGCGCCACCGCCCATACCTGCTGATCGACCCCCGCACTGATACCCACTTTGATATGGTTCGGGTCCTGCCCGGCGGGGCCACAGGCGGCAAGCAGCGAGGTGCTGGCGACAAGCAATGAAACAGCAAACTTCTTCAGCGTAAAAACCATAATCCCAGAGTCCTTTTTAAAATAGCCTGCCGCTCATAGCAGGAAAATTAGCGTCTGAGACTATAGAAAATATCATTGACGATATTAAAGACTGATTCACTATGATTTATAGCGATTGGCTATGAGCCCGTCTCATGGTTGAGGATGGCGAGGAGTTGCCTGGCGCAGCAGGCGCGATATTATGGATTAAGTCACTGGTAAAAAAGGCTAATGCAGATTAAAATTTCAGGCGGATGTCACGGATTTCCATGCAAGATAATACCAACGAACCCGGTTAGAACAGTGTTGCATCCGCTGCGCGGGCACGGGTATGCGCAACAGGCGATGGTAATGCCAACGCCGCGAGGCTGACGCATGAATATTAAACCCGGTTGGCAGCAATATTTCCGATGTCTTCCCTTTCTCGTTACTGTTCTCATTTATTGAGCCATTGACATTCGGGTTCGTTACCAGCGATTGCGCGCTATTGAGCCTGGGTTATCACGACTGCAGGTTTACAGGTCATTGAGAATGCACACCAACACGCTTTCCACGCGTTTCAGGTATATCAATACGTTGATCGTGATTCTGACCACGGCGATCTTCATCGGTTTCATCATCCGTGAATACCGCGATCTGGAAAGATATATGAGCTACGTGGCTGAAAATGGGAAATCAGCACTCTCCCATGCGGAATACATCAATCAGAATATGGCGTTTCAGCTTTCCAGAGCTTTTTCTGCTGCCCCCTCATCGTCAGACGAGCAAAGGATTCAGCGGGACGACATTTGCGCACATCTTGAATCGGTGAATGGCGTACTGGGATTAAACCTTACCAGGCAAACATTTCATGGTTTAAACGGGACCTTGCAAACCCGGAATCCGGACTGTCGTAGCTGGGTCAGGGATGTTCCATCGCTTTCGGTTATTCAAAACGATCGCCACCTCCCGGCGTCAAAATATACTTTCTCCAGCTATCGCGGGTATATTTTCAACAACCTCAGGTATTATATCGATCTGGATAATGACTATATTTACATTAACAAAGCCATTGCCGCCAACCAATACAAATTTGATAACTGGCAGGTCCGCAATGATAATGCCATCGATATTACCCGTAGCGCCCACATCATCAGTATTGATCGTCGGGCATTAAACGATTTTCTTCATGGAGAAAATGTCACTTCCCATGTTTATCGGGACGGTTATACTAAAAAAAACATTATCAGCATGTTAACCCCGGTTTTTAAAAATGGACAAATCAAAGGAATCATTGTCACCGATGTAAATATTGACGATTTAGCCACGGCCTTTTACACCGCGGACCGCCCGATACTCTGGCGCTTCCTGTCGCTGTACTTAACGGATGAAGTGACCGCCAGTGATATTTACTTTAACCGTTCGGCCATCAAATCGATTAATATTATACAGTACCAGGAACATTTAACTCCGATCTACTTACTAAATATAAAATTAGATCTTATTTATTTTATCATCGACAACTTATGGTTGGCATTTATCTACGTTATGAGCACCTGGCTACTTTGTCGCTACACCAAAAAACAAATGACACGCCATGCTGAACTGTCCAAAGATAATATTACTGACACGCTGACTGGCCTTTATAACAGAAAAATACTGAACGAGGCCTTGAGTAATAAAATCGACGCAATGCTGAAAAAGAACATTCCTGTTACGCTGGTATCTATCGACAGCGATGGTCTGAAAAGGATCAATGACACGCTCGGTCATGATATGGGCGATAAAGTCATCCAGTCATTAGGCCAGGCCATCGAGCAGTCCCTTCGTAAAAGTGACTATGGCATCCGTCCTGGCGGCGATGAGTTTCTATTAATTCTTATCGATACCGACTACGCGAAGAGCTTAGAAATCATCGCCCGAATCAAAGAAAACTTACGCCATACGGATAAAGACCCGCGGGTCTCATTTTCACATGGCAACTATCCATTAAAGCCAGGCGATTCTCTTGAGAGCGCGATCAAAAAATCCGATAAGCTGTTGTACGTTCACAAAAGAAATAAATATGGCGAAGCTGCGCAATAGCCGCTGCTTCGCCTCTGCGCAGGAGACCCTGTCCTTTCGGATCCCGTCGTCCAGTCTCTTGACCTCAGCAGAAAGGGACTGGAGCGGCATCGATCGGCGCCCGGGGCTTTGACGGGACCAGCAGACGATCCTGCGGGCGTTTAAAACCGATCGCGCGTCTGACAGATGATTGTATCCACTGGATTTTTTCAATGCTTTTAAAGAGTTAAAGAATTGCTGTATAATGACGTGCACTTTAACTAAAAAATGAGTGCGACCATGATTGATTTAACTTTGCCATTAACCGACATTCACCGCCACCTTGACGGCAATATTCGTGCCCAAACCATTCTCGATCTTGGCCGCCAGTTCAATATCCCCCTTCCAGCGACCTCGCTCGACACGCTGATCCCACATGTACAGGTCACCAGTAATGAACCCGATCTGGTCAGCTTCCTCGCCAAACTGGACTGGGGCGTAAAAGTTCTGGCCTCGCTGGAAGCCTGTCGTCGCGTTGCGTATGAAAACGTTGAGGATGCGGCGCGCAATGGTCTCCACTACGTTGAACTGCGTTTTTCGCCGCGCTATATGGCAATGACCCACCAGCTGCCGGTCGATGGCGTGGTTGAAGCGGTGATTGCCGGCGTACGCGAAGGCAGCCGCGATTTTAATGTCGAAACCCGCCTGATTGGTATTCTGAGCCGGACATTCGGCGAAGCGGCCTGCCAGCAAGAGCTGGACGCGCTGCTTGCCCACCGCGACGCTATTACCGCCCTGGATCTGGCGGGTGATGAACTCGGTTTCCCGGGCACTCTGTTTATGCAACACTTTACGTTGGCTCGCGATGCCGGCTGGCGTATTACCGTGCATGCCGGCGAAGCGGCCGGGCCGGAAAGCATCTGGCAGGCTATACGGGAGCTGGGAGCTGAGCGCATCGGACATGGCGTAAAAGCCGTCCAGGATCCGGCCCTGATGGATTACCTTGCGCAGCAGCGTATCGGTATTGAGTCCTGCCTGACCTCCAATATCCAGACCAGCACCGTGGCATCACTGGCTGAACATCCGCTTAAAACCTTCCTTGAACACGGCGTGCTGGCATCCATTAATACCGACGACCCGGCGGTACAAGGTATCGACATCATTCACGAATACACTGTGGCCGCGCCGGCAGCCGGCCTGAGTCGCGATCAGATTCGCCAGGCGCAAATCAATGGTCTGGAACTGGCGTTTCTCAGCAATCAGGAAAAAGCGGCGCTGATTCAGCGCGTGCAGCAGGCCTGACCCCCAGCCCGGCGGCCTTGCTGCCGGGCAGAGGCTTTAGATAAGACTCAGGGTGGCGCGATGTTTCGCCGACTCCAGACCGAGCTCAATCAACTCCATAATCTGAATCGCCTGGCTGGCAGGCACCGGATTTTCGCCGCTGCCATTGAGGGTGTCGCGAATGGCAGCATAGTACGCCGGGTAGTTACCCGGCAGAGTGAGCCAGTTTTCCGTCGTGCGCTCTTCCCCCTCAACCCGTGTCAGTACCCCGTCACGCATATCGTATCCCCAGTCCTCCTGCGGCAACCGCTCGCCATTTTTCAGCCGCTCCTCCTGCGGGTCCAGCCCATATTTAACATAGCTTGCCCGGGAACCGTGGACGATATACCGCGCGGTTTCTGCTGCCGCCAGTAGCGTGCCGTGCAACACCACCCGGCGCTGAGGATATGCCAGCACGGCGTGGAAATAGTCGGTCGCCTGGGCGCCCGGACGCAGCTGCGCCAAATCAACGCTAATACTGACCGGCAGGCCAAATAAATTGACGACCTGATCAAGAAGGTGCGGTCCCAAATCGTACCAGATTCCGCTTCCCGGGCCGCCCTGTTCGCGCCAGCGGTTACGAACCTCCGGACGATAGCGATCGAAGTGCGATTCAAAGTAGCCCACCTCGCCCAGCAGGCCTTCGTTAATCAGCGATTTCAGTGTCAGAAAGTCACTATCCCAGCGGCGATTATGAAAAACGGACAGCAGTCTGCCGCAGCGCCTGGCCACGGCCTCCAGCTCCCTTGCCTGTGACAGTGTCACGGTAAAAGGTTTATCCACGACCACATGCTTGCCCGCTTCCAGCGCCGCTTTTGCCAGCGGGAAATGGCTATCGTTTGGCGTAGCGATGACGACCAAATCAATATCAGGGTTGCTCAGTAAGTCTGCGGGTTCGGCCACCACGCTCACCTGGGGCCAGTCGGCCTGGACTTTCCTTTCATCGCTACTGGACACCGCGGCCAGCGTCATTCCCGGCGTACCGCTGATTAACGGCGCATGGAAAGTTTTACTCGCATATCCGTAGCCAATCATCCCCACCCGGATAGTGTCACTCATCTTGCAGCCCTCTCATTCAAGGATTTTTGCCCTCTGATAACTATAAGCCTCAATTGATTTATTAGCTTTGCTTATGCTTCTCAAGCGTTCACCTTTACAGCAATCGTGACAATACTCATCCGTCAGCCCTTGCGTTACTCTCACCATTTAGTAACATTTACGTCTGTTTTAACTTTTAATTTCAGGATTATGGCAAACGTTTTTAACCGAATTGTAGAACTTATTGGTTGGGTTGTATTTGGCGTTTCAGCCCTGCTTTTGGTTATCGCTCACCACATTGATAACTACCAATCCCCGCCTCCGGCTAATGCTGTGCAAACAAGCTCCCTGTCCCATTAGCCTGTCAGCCTCTGCTGATGCTAAACAGTGACCCACTTCGCAAGTGTGCAACCGGTTTCAGAAACCGGTTGCACACGGCTAAACGCATTCACTACACTCTCTTTATCATTCGATAAGGAGTTTTTCATGGCCGCATTTCCGCAACATTTTCTTTGGGGCGCCGCCACCGCAGCCTATCAGGTTGAAGGCGGTCACGATGCCGACGGTAAAGGCCCGTCAATCTGGGACATATACGCCCATCAACCCGGCGCGACATTCGAAAACACCAATGGTGATGTCGCCGTCGATCACTATCATCGTTTTCGCGAAGACGTTGCCCTGATGGCCGAAATGGGCCTGCAAAGCTACCGTTTCTCTATCTCCTGGCCTCGCCTGCTGCCTCATGGCCGTGGTGAAGTTAACGAAGCGGGCGTCCGGTTTTATAGCGATCTGATCGATGAGCTACTGGCTCACAATATCGAGCCGATGATTACGCTCTATCACTGGGACCTGCCGCAGGCGCTACAGGATGAAGGGGGCTGGGAAGCGCGAAGCACCGCCGAAGCGTTCGCCGAGTATGCCCGCTTGTGTTACGCGCGCTACGGTTCCCGGGTAAAGCTGTGGGCAACCTTCAACGAAACCATAGTGTTCATCGGACACGGCTATATTAACGGCTGCCATCCGCCGGCGGTGCGCGATCCGGCGCGCGCCATCCAGGCCTGTCATCACGTTTTTATTGCCCACGCAATGGCGGTGAAACAGTTTCGCGAAAGCGGTATCCATGGCGAGATTGGATTCGTGAATGTCCTGCAGCCGCATACGCCGCTCACCGACAGCGCAGCAGATCGCCAGGCCAGCGACATGGCGGACGCGATACATACACACTGGCTATACGATCCGGTGTTAAAAGGCCATTACCCCGAGTCGCTTTTACAGCAGACCCAGTCCCTGTGGGGGGTCCCGCAGTTTGCTCCCGGCGATGACGCGCTGCTGCGCGACAACCGCTGCGATTTTATTGGTCTGAACTATTATCGTCGTGAGACCGTCTCAGCCCGACCTCAGGAGGGACTCTGCGGCGGTGAACCGGGCGTCGAAGGTCTGTTTTATTTCGTACGCAACCCGCAGAGCACCTATACCGAATGGGGCTGGGAGATTTGGCCGCAGGGGTTAACCGACGGCATAATGATGATCAAAGACCGCTACGGCGATATTCCCATTTACATCACCGAAAATGGTTTAGGCGCAAAAGATCCGATTATTGATGGTGAAGTCGTTGACGATCCGCGTATCGACTATCTCAGCAGCCATATTAATGCGCTGGAAAAGGCCCTCGAAGCCGGGGCCGATGTCCGCGGTTATTATCCCTGGTCCTTTATTGATCTGCTGAGCTGGCTGAACGGTTACCAAAAACAATATGGTTTTGTGTATGTTGATCATCAGCAGGGGCTCGCCCGTAAACGGAAAAAGAGCTTTTTTTGGTATCAAAACGTGATTGCCAGCCGGGGCAAACAGCGTTAATCTTCTCTCCCAGGCGCCGCCCGGCGCCTGATTTAGCTCTAGAATATTCTTAAATTTCTTTTGACTACCTCAGGAATGAAATCATTTCTTGTCTTTAGTATTTACAACCTAAATAATTTCATCCGGCCCGTTAAGAAGGCACTGTTTGTTGAATGATGGTTTACCGACAGTTGTTAATATTCGACTTGTTTATTCCGATTATAAAATGGAAACGCAAATGACCGTTCAGGACTACTTATTAAAATTCCGTAAAATCAGCTCCCTTGAAAGCCTTGAAAAACTTTTTGACCATCTTAACTATTCTCTGACCGACACCGCGGAAATCGTCAACATGTATCGCGCTGCCGATCACCGCCGGGCAGAGCTGGTTTCTGGCGGTAAATTGTTCGATGTCGGGCAGGTTCCGAAATCCGTCTGGCGTTACGTGCAATAAAAACTGTTCTCCGCCATGCCAGTTGCTTATACTCCCGCTCTTCATTTTGATTGAATCCGGGAGAAATCATGTCTTCTCACTCTGCAGAACGTATCGGCGGGTGGCTGCTGGCGCCGCTCGCATGGCTACTGGTTGCTCTGCTTAGCACTTCGCTGTCGCTGTTAATCTTTGCTAATGCGTTGATGAGCTCCCGGACCTACACCCTGCTGGCGGAAATGAGCACAGGGCACCTCCTGCTTTGGGTGGGGTCGCTGCTGTTCGCCCTCGCCATGTGGTACTATACCCTGTGGCTAACCATTGCGTTTTTCAAACGGCGAAGCATCGTACCAAAGCACTATATTATCTGGCTGCTCATCTCTCTGCTGCTGGCGATAAAGGCCTTTGCTTTTTCCCCCATATCAGACGTGATGGCCTTGCGCCAGTTGCTGTTTCCGCTTCTCGCCGCGGCGCTGTTAGTCCCCTATTTCAAACGTTCCGCACGGGTTAAGCGAACCTTCGTGAATTCGTAATAACCCCACAGTTAACCTGTTGTCGCCGGTATCGATTTATTCGATAATAGGCGGCTTTTTCTGTTTTCAGGTCGAGTTGATGGCTGATTATTTACTGCTCTTTATTGGTACTGTCCTTGTGAACAACTTCGTGCTGGTGAAGTTTCTTGGACTGTGCCCGTTTATGGGGGTTTCCAAAAAACTGGAAACCGCAATGGGGATGGGACTGGCCACCACCTTTGTGATGACGCTGGCCTCAATTTGCGCCTGGCTGATTGATACCTGGATTCTAATCCCGCTTAACCTGATCTACCTGCGTACCCTGGCTTTTATCCTGGTTATCGCGGTAGTGGTGCAGTTCACCGAGATGGTAGTGCGCAAAACCAGCCCTGCCCTGTATCGACTGCTCGGTATTTTCTTACCGCTGATCACCACCAACTGTGCGGTGCTCGGCGTCGCGCTGCTGAATATTAACCTCGGGCATAACTTCTTGCAGTCCGCGCTCTACGGCTTTGCCGCCGCGGTCGGTTTCTCGCTGGTGATGGTTCTGTTCGCCGCTATTCGCGAACGCCTGGTGGTTGCAGATGTGCCTGCGCCGTTTCGTGGTAATGCCATTGCCCTGGTAACTGCCGGTTTAATGTCGCTGGCCTTTATGGGCTTTAGTGGTTTGGTGAAGTTGTAATATGAGTGCAGTCTGGATAGCCGTGATCGCCATTAGCCTGTTGGGGCTCGTTTTTGGCGTGATTCTGGGATACGCCTCCCGTCGGTTTGAAGTGGAAGATGATCCCGTTGTTGAAAAAGTCGATGAGCTTCTCCCGCAGAGTCAGTGTGGACAGTGCGGCTACCCCGGCTGTCGTCCTTATGCCGAGGCCGTCGGCACTCAGGGTGAGAAAATCAACCGCTGCGCTCCTGGCGGTGAAGCGGTGATGCTAAAAATTGCCGCTCTGCTGAACGTCGACCCGCAGCCCATCGATGGCGATGAACAGCAACTCGAGCCGGCACGCATGCTCGCGATCATTGACGAAAACAACTGTATCGGCTGCACAAAGTGTATCCAGGCCTGCCCGGTTGATGCGATTGTCGGCGCAACTCGCGCAATGCACACAGTGATGAGCGACCTTTGTACCGGCTGTAATCTTTGTGTCGCGCCCTGCCCGACGCAATGTATCGAGATGGTTCCTGTCGCGACGACCACTGAAAACTGGAAGTGGGACCTGCACACTATTCCAGTACGCAATATTCCTGTGGAACAACATGTTTAAGCTATTTTCCGCTTTCAGAAAAGATAAAGTCTGGGACTTCAACGGCGGTATTCACCCGCCTGAAATGAAAAGCCAGTCTAACGGTACGCCGCTGCGCCAGGTTTCCCTGCCGCAGCAGTTTGTGATCCCGTTAAAACAGCATATCGGCGCTGAGGGTGAGCTCTGCGTGCGGCCCGGCGATCGCGTACTGCGTGGTCAGCCGCTGACCCGCGGCTGGGGACGAATGTTGCCGGTTCATGCCCCGACCTCCGGTACCGTCAGCGCCATCGCGCCACACTCGACCGCACACCCTTCCGCCCTCGCCGAGATGAGCGTCATTATCGATGCCGACGGTGAAGACCGGTGGATTGAGCGTGACGGCTGGAGTGATTACGCAAACAAAACCCGCGAAGAGCTTATCGAGCGTATTCATCAGTTCGGCGTGGCCGGGCTGGGCGGCGCGGGATTCCCGACCGGCAGCAAATTACGCGGCGGCGGCGACAAAATTGAAACCCTGATTATTAACGCCGCTGAATGCGAACCCTATATTACCGCCGACGATCGCCTGATGCAGGATTGCGCGGCGCAAATTATCGCCGGCATCCGCATTCTGGCCCATATTTTACAACCGCGTCAGGTGCTGATCGGTATTGAGGATAATAAACCGCAGGCCATCTCGATGATGCGGGCAGTCCTTGCCGATGCTCACGGTATCGAACTGCGGGTGATTCCCACCAAGTATCCGTCCGGCGGCGCGAAGCAGCTGACGCAGATCCTCACCGGCAAACAGGTTCCCCACGGCGGCCGCTCGTCGGACATCGGTGTGCTGATGCAAAACGTCGGGACCGCCTATGCGGTTAAACGCGCGGTGATCGACGGTGAGCCGCTCACCGAGCGCGTTGTCACCCTCACGGGCGAGGCGGTTACCCGTCCGGGCAACGTGTGGGCGCGACTGGGAACCCCGGTTCGTCATCTGCTGGAAGATGCCGGCTTCTGCCCGAGCGCCGAACAGATGGTCATTATGGGCGGCCCGCTGATGGGATTCACCCTGCCGTGGCTTGACGTTCCTGTGGTCAAAATCACCAACTGCCTGCTGGCGCCCTCGGCAAGCGAAATGGGCGACCCCGAGGAAGAGAAAGGCTGTATTCGCTGTAGCGCCTGTGCGGATGCCTGTCCGGCCGATCTGCTGCCGCAGCAGCTGTACTGGTTCAGCAAAGGCCAGCAGCACGATAAAGCCACCGCCCATAACCTGGCCGACTGCATCGAATGCGGCGCCTGCGCCTGGGTCTGTCCGAGTAATATTCCGCTGGTACAATATTTCCGTCAGGAAAAGGCCGAGATTACGGCTATCCGTCAGGAAGAAAAGCGCGCGGCGGAGGCCAAAGCCCGCTTTGAGGCCCGCCAGGCTCGTCTGGAGCGGGACAAAACCGCTCGTCTGGAACGCCACAAACAGTCTGCTGTTCAACCGGCCGCGAAAGATCATGCGGCGATTAACGCGGCGCTGGCCCGGGTTCGCGAAAAACAACGCGATGCCGCCCAGCCGATCGTTGTCCAGGCCGGAGCAAAACCGGATAACAGTGAAGCGATCGCCGCCCGCGAAGCCCGTAAGGCCGAGGCCCGCGCCCGCAAGCTGGCGCAGCAGGATCAGCAAACGGGACAGCCTGCCACCGAGGCTGCTGACCCGCGTAAAGCGGCCGTTGAAGCGGCTATCGCCCGCGCGAAGGCCCGCAAAGCCGAGCAGCAGGCCGCCGCACCGGCTGACGTGCAGCCCGCCGCCGAAGCCGTCGACCCGCGTAAAGCGGCCGTTGAAGCGGCTATCGCCCGCGCGAAGGCCCGCAAGGCCGAGCAGCAGCAGCAGATGACCCAGTCAGCCGCCAACGACGACCCGCGTAAAGCCGCGGTCGCCGAAGCAATCGCCCGCGTTCAGGCCAGGAAAGCATCCCGGCAGGCAGTTAACGAGGAATAAATGGTTTTCAGAATCGCAAGCTCTCCTTATACCCACAACCAGCGTCAGACCTCACGGATTATGCTGCTGGTTCTGCTCGCAGCCGTACCCGGCATCGCGGTTCAGACCTGGTTCTTTGGCTGGGGAACCGTGGTGCAGCTCGTTCTCGCCTCCCTCACGGCCTGGGCGACAGAGGCCGCCATCCTCAGGTTGCGGAAACAGAATATTGCCGCCACGCTTGCCGATAACTCCGCGCTGCTGACCGGTTTGCTGCTGGCCATCAGTATTCCGCCGCTGGCGCCCTGGTGGCTGGTCGTTTTAGGTACCGCCTTTGCCGTTATTATTGCCAAGCAGCTGTACGGAGGGCTGGGTCACAACCCGTTTAACCCGGCAATGATTGGCTATGTCGTGCTGCTGATCTCATTCCCGGTGCAGATGACCTCCTGGCTGCCGCCGCATGAGATTGCGGCCACCGTGCCAGGCTTCACCGACGCCCTGCAGGTTATTTTTAGCGGCCATACCGCCAGCGGTAACGATATGAACGCCCTGCGATTGGGGATCGATGGCATCAGCCAGGCCACGCCGCTGGATACGTTTAAAACGTCGCTGCATGCCGGTCACGCGGTGAAGGAGATCCTGCAGTACCCGATCTACGGCGGCACGCTGGCCGGTCTTGGCTGGCAGTGGGTCAATATCGCCTATCTGCTCGGCGGTCTGTTTTTACTCTGGCAGAAGACTATTCGCTGGCATATTCCGCTGAGCTTCCTGCTTAGCCTGACCCTCTGCGCCACCCTGGGCTGGATGTTTTCACCGCAGAGCTTCGCTGCCCCGCAGATTCATCTACTTTCCGGCGCGACCATGCTCGGCGCATTCTTTATTTTAACGGATCCGGTTACCGCTTCCACCACCAACCGCGGCCGCCTGATATTCGGCGCCCTCGCCGGTCTGCTGGTGTGGCTCATCCGCAGCTTTGGCGGTTATCCTGACGGTGTGGCTTTTGCCGTGCTGCTGGCGAACATTACCGTTCCGTTAATCGACTACTACACGCGCCCGCGCGTCTATGGCCACCGCTGAGGACCAATGATGTTAAAAAGCATGCGCAAACACGGCATTACGCTGGCGCTCTTTGCCGCCGGCTCTACCGGGTTAACCGCGGCCATCAATGAGCTGACGAAATCGACGATTGCTGAGCAGGCGGCGACGCAGCAAAAAGCGCTGTTCAATCAGGTTTTGCCTGCGGACCGCTATAATAACGATTTGCTACAGAGCTGCTATCTGGTCGCTGCGCCACCGCTCGGTAAAGGTCAGCATAAGATCTGGATTGCCAAAAATAACGACGCCCCTGTCGGGGTGGTGATGGAAGCGACCGCCCCCGATGGTTACTCCGGTGCGATTCAGCTGCTGGTTGCCGCCGACTTCAAAGGCACCGTACTTGGAACCCGCGTGACGGAGCATCATGAGACGCCCGGCCTTGGCGACAAAATTGAACTTCGCCTGTCTGACTGGATAACCCACTTTGCGGGTAAAGTCATTCATGGCCCCGGCGACAGTCACTTTGCCGTGAAAAAAGACGGCGGTGATATCGATCAGTTCACCGGCGCCACTATTACCCCACGCGCGGTGGTCAACGCCGTTAAGCGTGCCGGCCTGTACGCGCAAACGCTGCCCGCACAGATTCCCGAACTCACGTCCTGTGGAGAGTAAGCCATGAGCGAAGTCAAAGACGTTATTGTTCAGGGGTTGTGGAAAAACAACTCCGCGCTGGTACAACTGTTAGGCATGTGCCCCCTCCTCGCCGTGACCTCTACCGCCACCAATGCGTTAGGGCTGGGACTGGCGACAACCCTGGTGCTGACGCTGACCAACCTGACCATCTCCAGCCTGCGTCGCTGGACACCGGCTGAAATTCGTATCCCGATTTATGTCATGATCATCGCTTCGGTCGTGAGCGTCGTACAGATGCTGATTAACGCCTACGCATTTGGTCTGTATCAGTCTCTGGGGATTTTTATTCCGCTGATTGTGACCAACTGCATCGTGGTCGGTCGTGCCGAAGCGTTCGCTGCCAAAAAAGGGCCGGCGCTGTCGGCGCTGGATGGTTTCTCCATTGGTATGGGGGCGACCTGCGCGATGTTTGTGCTCGGTTCGCTGCGAGAAATCCTCGGCAACGGGACGCTGTTTGATGGTGCCGATAGCCTGCTGGGCAGCTGGGCGAAAGCGCTGCGGATCGAAGTATTCCATACCGATACGCCGTTCCTGCTGGCGATGCTGCCGCCGGGCGCCTTTATCGGTTTAGGGATGATGCTGGCGGTGAAATACCTGATTGATGAACGAACCAAACAGCGTAAAGCAAAGGCAGCTGAAGCGAGTCAAGCCGCGCCGGTTGATGCGCACAGGGAAAGTCTGGGATGAATAAGAGCAAACGTCTGGAAATACTGACCAGACTGCGGGATAACGACCCGCACCCCACAACGGAGCTGAATTTCAGCTCGCCGTTCGAATTACTGATAGCCGTACTGCTCTCGGCGCAGGCGACGGACGTCAGCGTGAATAAAGCCACGGCCAGGCTCTATCCCGTGGCGAATACGCCGGCAGCCATGCTGGCGCTGGGTGTTGATGGCGTCAAATCGTATATCAAAACCATCGGGTTATTTAACAGCAAAGCTGAAAATGTCATTAAAACCTGCCGGATCCTGCTTGAGCAGCACAATGGCGAGGTTCCCGAGGACAGAGCGGCGCTGGAAGCGCTTCCCGGCGTAGGACGTAAAACTGCCAACGTGGTACTGAATACCGCTTTCGGCTGGCCGACGATTGCCGTGGATACGCATATTTTTCGCGTTTGCAATCGGACACAATTTGCCCCCGGGAAGAACGTTGAACAGGTGGAGGAAAAACTGCTAAAGGTCGTTCCCGCCGAATTTAAAGTCGACTGTCACCACTGGCTTATTCTCCACGGCCGCTATACCTGTATTGCGCGCAAACCCCGCTGCGGCTCCTGCCTGATTGAAGATCTCTGCGAGTTTAAAGAGAAAGTCTACGAATAACATTCAGACAAACCATTACCCTGCTTGTGGTAATGGTTCTGTCCTTTGCGCTAATCCCCTGCCTTTAACGCCACTATTTCCGTACTCTACAGGACAATTAACCGCCTATATAACGTTCATCCAGGTTAATCATTTTTTGTGGCGAAAAAATTTCTATACATTTGTGATCCAGATCATCCACGCAACTTAATGTTAAATTATTGTTGCAACGATGATAAGGAAAGCCAGTATTTCCAATAGCAGAGCACCACTTACCAGGACAATACCCCATCATTTTTTAGGATTATGGGCTATATCACTATGTTCAAGGCTTATCAGCAGAATATATCGCCATTATCCGATCCCCTTCCCGTCCCGACAGATAAAAATATCACCAATGTGAGAAAGGTGAAATTTAACTCTGTATAACATTTGAATGACTGGCGTATTATAACGCCCAAGATATATGTAACAGAGTATTACAAAACGCTTGCCTGAACGGCCAGGATAGTGAACATTACTTCCCGTTTTCCCTCCAGAATAACTATAAAGGCGGCGGTCTTATCAGATTGCGCCCCGAACACCCCCCGTTAATATGGGATGTAAAAAAAGAGGTATATGTGTCAACTGCAAACAATAAACCAGCAGAAAGCGTGAGTCTGAACGCTTTCAAACAACCGAAATCGTTCTATCTGATCTTCTCGATCGAATTATGGGAGCGTTTTGGTTATTACGGCCTGCAAGGGATCATGGCCGTTTACCTGGTCAAACAGCTGGGTATGTCAGAAGCGGATTCTATTACTCTCTTCTCCTCCTTCAGCGCGCTGGTTTATGGCCTCGTGGCTATCGGTGGCTGGCTGGGCGATAAAGTGCTCGGTACTAAGCGTGTGATTATGCTGGGGACCATCGTCCTCGCTATCGGCTACGCCCTGGTGGCGTATTCCGGACACGACGCGGCTATCGTTTATATGGGTATGGCGACCATCGCCGTCGGTAACGGCCTGTTTAAGGCTAACCCGTCTTCCCTGCTCTCGACCTGCTATGAGAAAGATGACCCGCGTCTTGATGGCGCATTTACGATGTACTATATGTCCATCAACATCGGTTCCTTCTTCTCTATGCTGGCTACCCCGTGGCTGGCGGCGAAATTTGGCTGGAGCATCGCCTTCTCGCTGAGCTTCGTCGGGATGCTGATTACCCTGGTGAACTTCATGTTCTGCAAAAAATGGGTAAAAAACTACGGTTCGAAGCCTGACTTTGCCCCGGTACACTTCGGTAAACTGCTGGCGACTATCGTCGGCGTGATCGTCCTGGTGGTGATTGCGACCTGGCTGCTGCACAACCAGGGCATTGCCCGTATGGTGCTGGGCGTGGTGGCTCTGGGTATCGTGATTATTTTTGCGAAAGAAGCTATTGCGATGAAAGGGGCTGCGCGTCGTAAGATGATTGTTGCCTTCATTCTGATGGTTCAGGCGATCGTCTTCTTCGTCCTCTACAGCCAGATGCCGACTTCACTGAACTTCTTTGCTATCCGCAACGTTGAGCACGCCATTCTGGGCATTGACTTCCAGCCTGAACAGTTCCAGGCGCTGAACCCGTTCTGGATTATGATCGGCAGCCCGATTCTGGCCGCTATCTATAACAAGATGGGCGACCGTCTGCCAATGCCGCACAAATTTGCGATCGGCATGGTGCTGTGCTCGCTGGCCTTCCTCGTTCTGCCGCTGGGCGCCAAATTTGCAACCGATGCCGGTATCGTCTCCGTTAACTGGTTGATTCTGAGCTACGCGCTGCAGAGTATCGGTGAGCTGATGATTTCCGGTCTGGGTCTGGCGATGGTGGCACAGCTGGTACCGCAGCGCCTGATGGGCTTTATCATGGGCAGCTGGTTCCTGACTACCGCAGGCGCCGCTATCATCGCCGGTAAAGTCGCCAACCTGATGGCGGTTCCGGAGAACGTGACCGATCCGCTGCAGTCTCTTGCCGTATATGGCCATGTCTTCCTGCAGATTGGTATTGCTACCGCAGTTATCGCCGTGCTGATGTTTGCTATCGCACCGAAACTGAACCGCATGACCCAGGATGACGACTCAGTGAGCAAAGCTCGCGATACGGCAACCGCTTAAGCGCTTCGGGAAAACCAATAAATTTAGGCCGCTAACGTTTTGTTAGCGGCTTTTTTTTTACCCCTAGGCTAACATACAGAAAACTGCAGCCACGAGGAGTTACTGATGAAACTGTTCTACAAACCCGGCGCCTGTTCCCTTGCATCACATATCGCCCTGCGCGAAAGCGGACTGGACTTCACCTTACAAGGCGTCGACCTGCAGAAGAAGCGCCTGGAAAACGGTGAGGACTATCTGCAGATCAACCCGAAGGGACAGGTTCCGGCGCTGCTCCTTGACGACGATATCCTGCTCACGGAAGGCGTCGCCATTATGCAATACATTGCCGATCAGGTGCCGGATCGCCAGCTGCTGGCGCCGGTGGGCACCATTGCGCGCTACCAGACACTGGAGTGGCTGAACTACGTCGCGACGGAACTGCATAAAAGCTTTACGCCGCTTTTCCGCCCGGACACTCCGGAAGATTACAAACCGATCGTGCGCGCTCAGCTGGAGAAGAAGCTGCATTATATTGATGAGTCGCTGAAGGAGAAGCAGTGGCTGAACGGGCATCGTTTCACCATCGCTGATGGCTACCTGTTTACCGTACTGCGCTGGACCAGGGCCGTGAAGCTGGATATGACAGGTTACAGCAATATCGAGGCCTGGATGAAACACGTGGCCGCTCGTCCATCGGTGGCCGCGGCGCTGGCGGCGGAAGGGGTTTAATCGCCAGACATTATCTGCCCGGCTGCGAGGCCGGGCAGTTTTAAGGTTAAAGCTGCGTGGCGCTAAAGTAGTGCTCCGGCTGCGCAATACGATCCTGTGCGGCAACCACCTGCAGCTCGTACTCCTGCATATTTTTCGTGGCCAGCATAATTTCATACACCGCCGCGGTCACATGCTCCAGCGCATCGCGAAGCAGAGCCCCCTGCAGCAGTTTAACCAGCAGCAATCCGCTGGTGACATCGCCGACGCCAACCGGCTGACGCAGGCCAAAATCCACCAGCGGGCGGCTGATATGCCAGGCTTCATCAGCCGTCACCAGCAGCATTTCGAACCGGTCCATACTCAACCCGGCGCGGGCAAGATGTTTAACCAGCACCACCTGCGGACCCTGCGCAATCAGCTCGCGCGCGGCTAAGACGGCTTGTGCAACGTTCGCCACCGGATGACCGCAGAGGATTTCCAGCTCAATCAGGTTGGGGGCAATAATGTCGCTCGCCGGCAGCGCGTAGCGGACGTGAAACTCCGCCACGCCGGGTGCGACGATGCAGCCTTTCTCAGGGTGTCCCATCACCGGGTCGCAGAAATATTTCGCCGCCGGATTGGCCGCTTTTACCTGACGCACGATACCGAGAATATGTTCACCCTGTTCGGCGGAGCCCAGATAGCCACTCAATACCGCATCACAACGCTGCAGCTGATTAATATCAGCAATCCCCTGAACGATTTCGGTCAGATGCGCAGGCGGCATCACGCAACCGGTCCATTTCCCGTACTGCGTATGGTTGGAGAACTGAACGGTATTAAGGGGCCAGACGTTCGCGCCAAGGCGGCGCATCGGAAACTCTGCGGCACTATTGCCGGCGTGACCAAACACAACGTGGGACTGGATGGCGAGGATGTTCTTCATCTTGTGTACCTGACAGCAAAAAATAAGGGGCGTGGTTTCCCACGCCCCTGCCTTTACGCAATTACTTCCAGCAGACCAGACAGTAATTTTTCTTACCGCGACGCAGTAAGGTGTAGCGACCAAACAGACGATCGCCGTCATTAAATACATATTCCGGGTCGGACTGTTTTTCACCGTTGATGGTGACGGCGTTAGAGGCGATAGTCTTACGCGCCTGGCCACGCGATGGCTGAAGCTCGGAATCCACCAGCGCCTGCATCAGGTCGGCCTCTTTTTCCAGCTCAATCATCGGCACGCCATCCTGCGCCAGCTGTTCGAAGTCGGCTTCGCTCAGGTCGCTCAGATTACCGTTAAACAGGCTTTCGGTAATGCGTTTTGCTGCTACCAGCCCTTCTTCGCCATGTACCAGACGGGTGACCTGCTCGGCCAGCACGTACTGCGCGCGCGGGGCCTTACCGCTGTTTTTATCTTCTTCTTCCAGCGCATTGATCTCGGCAATGTCCATAAAGGTGAAGAACTTCAGGAAGCGATAAACGTCAGCATCCGCGGTGTTGATCCAGAACTGGTAGAATTTGTACGGGCTGGTCTTCTTCGGATCCAGCCATACCGCGCCGCCTTCGGTCTTACCGAACTTAGTGCCATCGGCTTTGGTGATCAGCGGAACGGTCAGACCAAACACCTGGTTCTGGTGCAGACGACGGGTCAGGTCGATGCCGGAGGTGATATTGCCCCACTGATCGGAACCGCCAATCTGCAGCGCCACGCCATGCAGCTTGTTCAGACACGCGAAGTCGTAACCCTGCAGCAGGTTATAGGAGAACTCGGTAAACGAGATGCCCTGATCGTCGCGGTTCAGACGCTGCTTAACCGCTTCTTTGTTGATCATCTGGTTTACGGAGAAGTGCTTGCCGATATCACGCAGGAAGGTCAGCACGTTCATGCTGCCAAACCAGTCGTAGTTATTCGCGGCAATGGCCGAGTTGTCACCGCAATCAAAGTCGAGGAACGGCGCGACCTGTTTGCGAATTTTATCCACCCACTCCTGCACGGTATCTTCGGTGTTCAGTTTACGCTCGGCGGCTTTAAAGCTCGGGTCACCAATCAGACCGGTTGCTCCCCCCACCAGCGCCACAGGCTTATGGCCTGCCTGCTGAAAGCGTTTCAGGCATAACAATGGAACAAGATGCCCCAAATGCAAGCTGTCAGCGGTTGGATCGAAGCCGCAATAGAGCGCGATCGGGCCTTGCGCCAGTCGCTCTGCTAACGCTTCCTCGTCCGTCACCTGGGCTACCAGCCCCCGCTCTTGCAATTGTTTAATCAAGTTACTGCTTGCCATCAAATTCTCCATGTATAAACGACTGCACCTTTGCCGGTACACGACTTTTCGCCAGACGCGAAAAAAAACATCTATGCAAAATCATTCAAGTTGCCTCAAGGCGGCAAGTACGGAGACTTACGCAAGCAAACGGCCGGAATAAACCGGCACAGCCAACAAAGACGCAGCTTGAAAAATGAAGTCTATAGAATAAAGCGCCAGCCCATCCAGCACCAGCGCTTAACACAACAAATTTCAGGGATTACGGGGCCAGACGATCGATTTTCCACGCGCTGTTGTCGCGCTGGTATAAAAAACGATCGTGCAGACGGTGTTCACCGCCCTGCCAGAATTCCATCTGCTCAATATTCACGCGGAATCCCCCCCAGAAGCTCGGCAGCGGCACTTCGCCTTGCTGGAATTTCTGTTTCAGCTCCAGGAACTTACTTTCCAGGATACCGCGGGCTGAGATGCGGGTTGACTGCCGGGAGACCCAGGCGCCAATCTGGCTGTCGCGCGGGCGGCTGTGGAAATACTTCACCACTTCCAGCGTTGACAGGCGCTCCGCCTTGCCAGTCACCATCACCTGACGCTCCAGCATGTGCCACGGAAAAAGCAGGCTCACGCGAGGATTGTTTTCGATCTGGTGGGCTTTGCGACTTCCGAGGTTGGTATAAAACACCAGCCCTTTTTCGTCATAGTGCTTGAGCAAAACAATTCGCTGGTAAGGTTGACCGTTTTCGTCAACGGTGGCGACGACCATTGCCGTCGGGTCGGCCAGCCGGGCGTCGCAGGCTTGTCTGAGCCAACGCTCAAATAAAGTCAGCGGTTCGGCGGGAAGATCGCGGCGGCGCAGGCCGCCACGGGTATACTCTCGGCGCAGATGCGCGATTTGCTGCAATTCGTCGTTATCAGACATGGCAAGTGAGAAAATAGTCATCGGGTGGCGTCATTGTGCGCCCCCGGGCCGGAAATCTCAACGTTTGGCCGTCTGCAACTGACAGTTTTCCAGCACAACGCGATCGCGCTTGTAAACGGTGGCGCTGTCGCCTTTCGACCAGAAGACATATACGCCGTCGGTGTAGCGCGCGCCTGATGCCGAAAGCCCCTGTGCCAGATTCAACTGCTGGTTGTCATAGATAAAGCTGGCAATCTGCCGGGTATTGTTGATGTGCACGGTCAGCGGTTTCTGGTCGCACTGATACTCCAGGGTATCCGTCTGCATCCGCTCCACAAACTGGTTATAGTAGCTACAGCCTGCGAGCATAAAGGGTACTACAGCGATAAGGATTTTTTTCATTCGTTTGCCTTCGACTATCCCGGTCCAGGAGGGCAAATCGCCCCCCGTTAACTTCATCCAGTTTACCGGTAAATAAAAAACAGGTGTTTCAGTTAACTCTGATTCTGCGGCCGGTTTGCGGGGAAAATGGCCCCGAGCACAGTGGCTTCACAAGCGCCGGTGACCGACGGGAGATTACCGGGGAGTCCGGACATCGTCCGCCATGCCAGCCAGGCAAATGCCAGCGCTTCCATATCATCGCCGCTGATACCAGCCGCATCGGTCGTAGACACCTCCGTACCCGGCAACAGCGCTGCCAGCCGCGCCATCAGCAGCGGATTACGCGCGCCGCCGCCGCACACCAGCAGACGTTCACAGCCGCCGCTCAGCAGCACCTGTTCCGCGATGGTCACCGCCGTCAGTTCTGCCAGAGTCGCCTGCACATCCTGCGGACGCAGCCCCTGGAAACGAGCCAGATGGCGCTCCAGCCAGCCGTAGTTGAAATATTCACGTCCGGTGCTTTTCGGCGCCGGTAGCGCAAACCACGGATCGCTGAGCATGTTTTGTAGCAGCGCTAGCAGCACCTTGCCTTCGCTGGCCCACTGCGCGTCTTTATCGTAGGGTTTTCCACACTGACGCCAGATCCACGCATCCATCAGCATATTACCCGGTCCGGTGTCATAGCCGCGGACCGGCACGCCCGGCGCCAACAGCGACAGGTTGGCGATCCCGCCGATATTGAGCACCATCCGCCGCTCGACGGGATGCGCCAACAGCGCATGGTGGAAAGCCGGAACCAGCGGTGCTCCCTGACCGCCAAGCGCCATATCACGACGCCGAAAATCCCCCACCACCGTCACGCCGGTATGGGCGGCTATCTGGTTGTTATCACCGATTTGCAGCGTATTCGGCGCTTCGCCCGTTGGTTCGTGCCATACCGTTTGCCCATGACAACCGATAGCGACAATATCCGTCGGCTGCACATTCTCCTGACGCATAAGAGCCAGCACGGCATCGGCAAATAAGCGCCCCAGACGCGTATCCAGCTGACCGAGCTGGGATAACGTCAGCGTTTGCCCCTGGCAGATGGCCAGAATATCCTCTTTTATTGCCACCGGAATGGGGTACGACAGACTGGCCTGCTGCGCCACTACGCTTTCGTTGATTGCCGCCAGAACCACATCAATGCCATCGAGGCTGGTTCCGGACATTACGCCGATAAAGTGACCTGATTTCATACGCCTTCCTTCATTCCATGACTCTCGTATGCCTCACACTCCATCATAAAGAAGAGGGCAATGCTACGGTGCACTAACGTTTATTAACACTAAAGCGCGAAAGATTGCGCATTACGTAAAGAACTTATGTTTATGTTAAGTTGAAGAGGAGCGGATTATTATTTTTTGTCTGGTCCATGCTGGAAGTATGCCAGCCGACGATGAAATGCCATATAATTGAACGCATGGACGTTCAACAGAACACTATTCGGTGAAGGAGATTCATAAATGATTTTACGTGTTTTGGCTGTCTCGATGATTGGTTTATCGCTTGCAGGTTGCGTGAGCAGCAGCGGCCTCTCCGGAGACGTTTACTCCGCATCGGAAGCCAAACAGGTGCAAAGCGTCACCTACGGGACCATTGTTCATACCCGCGCAGTACAGATCCAGAGCGGTGATGACAGCAATGCTATCGGTGCTATCGGTGGTGCGGTGCTTGGTGGTTTCCTCGGTAATACCATCGGCGGCGGTACCGGCCGTTCTCTGGCCACCGCAGCAGGCGCGGTCGCCGGCGGCGTAGCCGGACAGGGTGTACAGGGCGCAATGAACAAAACTCAGGGCGTTGAGCTGGAAATCCGTAAAGATGACGGCAATACCATCCTGGTGGTGCAGAAACAGGGTAGCACGCCGTTCTCTGTCGGCCAGCGCGTGGCGATTGCCGGCAGCGGCAGCCAGGTTACCGTCTCCCCACGTTAAGTTTGAACCTCTCAGTGCGGTCTTTATGGCCGCCCTGCTTCTCCCTCTGGTTAATATCAAAACCGTGTCCGGTAGTGTCTGAAAAAAAGAACTCGGCAGCACCGCTGTTATATAAAAACACCGTGCTCGGGCAACCCCATGTTCGCTCACCGTCAACTCATAACGGCTTTGTCATCTTATTCCGTCACACTTCTCGCGCCGTCCCAAAAGATGGATATTGTTTTCAACAGCCATGCGTATTATTCTTCAGCACGGCGTGAAGGAATTTTATTCACTTCGTGTGCAGCGCTGTTTTCATGAAAGAGACAGGTTTATTTCGGGCCACATTAATGAATCGTATATCGATTTTGACTCCACGCCCCGCGGATTCACTTTTTTATTCATACTCCGCGTCACGCTTTCTTGCTTTAGGCTGACGGGTATGCCAGAAAATCCCTGTGCCTGACAGCCACCCACTGCGCTTTCGCAGCGTCTGAGGCTGGGGCGACAGGCCTGTCAGGCTAACGAGACGCTGTTCTTAACGAATACGATGCGACTGTTTATCACCGCTCGCATTTTCTCCACCTGTCGCCATAGCGAAAACTCCCCCGGCAGGTACATACGCTTATTCTGATATTGTGCATTGCTTTTGCCGGAAGTATTATTCCCTGCTCATTATTTCATTCAGGCCAGCGGAAGGTTATATATACCGCATTATTATTTTACCGCGGCCACACAATATAGTTTGCCGCGGTGAATCTTCTGCACAGCGTATTATTTTTTTGCTTTTCCTGTTGATGGCAGACACCAGTCGCAAAAGCCCCCTTCGGTGCAATGCCCGGTACCTTATTTATTTACGGTGTGATGTGTTTAACCTCTGTCGGGAATTCAGGGATAAATTATTGCTGTCAAAACTGGACCCACGATTCGCTGGGCCGGCGCTATAATCGCAGCCCCCTGGATAGCCTCACCGCTCTCCTGCTGGTCAATACGGTTCATGAAGACTGGCGGGGGCAGAACGTCTCCGTCAGGCGAAAACGAGACGATGCCGCCATGTATCAGGCCAGGAACGGCGGAGGGAATCAGATGGCTAACTGACGCCTGGCATAACCGAAGATAAAAAAAGGGCCTTGAACGCTCAGGGCCCTGAATAAATTAATCTTTTGCCTGAAGATCGAGGATATTTTGTTCCAGTTTACGGATTAAATTGAGCAGCGTTGCGACTTCTTCTGCCGACACACCAGACAGAATCTCATCACGCGTCTTGCCGATCACTTCTTCCATTTCGTTGATCAGCGGCTCCGCTTTTTCCGTTAACCTGATTCGTTTCGCGCGCCGGTCGTTTGCACAAGTCTGGCGAGAAATAAGACCTTTCTCTTCCAGCTGATCCAGCGTACGCACCAGTGAGGGTTGCTCGATACCAATAGCTTTCGCCAGTTGAATCTGCGACTGCTCAGGAGGCAGCTGATGAATATTGTGCAGCGTGACCCAATGCGTCTGCGTTAACTCCAGAGGTTTCAGGCGATGGTCGATCAGCGCGCGCCAGACGCGCACTAAACGTGCCAGATCAGAACCCAGTGGCGATTCCAATTTCATCTCCTTATAATTAGCTTGCTAAGTTATTATACTGATTTTAGAATAGTGTGCAGCATTTGAATAATCAAAACAAATGAATTACCTGATACACCAAATTCAAAACAATGATTTACAATGTGTAATAGTAGCATGCTCTGAACATTCTCCCTGCAATGGCAAAGGATTTTTGCTTGTGAAACTGAGTCTTAACACTTCCGGATTGTCGCTCCAGGACCTGGTATTCGGTGCGTCAATTTACTTTCCTCCCCTGTTTAAAGCCGTATTGCTGGGATTTTTTATCTGGCTGGTTATTCACCGCCAGCTGCGCGACTGGATGTATGCCGGCGATATCTGGCATCCCTTGCTGATGGATCTGTCCCTGTTTGCACTCTCTGTGTGTCTGGCTCTGGTTTTACTGACTGCCTGGTAATGTTCACGACATGAAAAAACTCAAATACCTCTCGACCTTATTGGTCGCCGCACTCGCGATCATTGCCGCCTGGCTGGTCTGGAACTATTACACGCAATCCCCCTGGACCCGGGATGGCAAAGTACGCGCCGAACAGGTCAGCATCACGCCGCAGGTCTCCGGCAGCATCCTCCAGCTAAACGTTCGCGATAACCAGTTAGTCAAAGCCGGCGACGTTCTGTTCAGGATCGATGACACCCCTTATCGTATTGCCGCTCTCAACGCCGAAGCGCAGCTCGCGAAAGCGCAAGCGGAAATGGCCAAAGCCAAAGCGGAGCAAACGAAAGCGGCCAGTGATGCCCGTCGTCGTCGTCATCTTTCGCAAGAGGCGATCTCCGCCGAAGATCTGGAAAGCGCCAATACCGCGCTGAACACTGCGACGACCAACCTTGAGGCCGCCAAAGCGGTAGTCGGCGTGGCGCAGGCCAGTCTGGAGCACGCGCAATGGCAGCTTGGTCAGACGGCCGTGAAATCGCCGGTAGATGGCTGGGTGACAAACTTAACGACCCGCGTGGGCGACTACGCCTCGGCAGGCCATCCGGTTTTCGCCCTTGTCGATAGCAATTCATTTTATGTCATTGGTTACTTTGAAGAGACCAAGCTGCGCCATATTCGCGCTGGCGATAGTGCGCAGATAGTTTTGTACAGCAGCAAGCAAACGTTACAGGGTCACGTATCCAGTATCGGCCGTGCCATCGTCGACCAAAGTATCGAAGGCGGGAACAGTCTGGTTGCCAATATTAAACCGAATATCCCGTGGGTTCGTCTGGCCCAGCGCGTACCGGTGCGCATCGAACTCAACGGTTTGCCTGCGGATACGACGCTGGTTTCCGGGACCACCTGCACCGTCTCAATTGGCGAACCCTGATGAAGCTGCAGGTCCCGTCATGGCGTGCTCTTCCCTGGGTTAAAGCCAGCCGTCCGCAGTGGCGCTATGCCCTGCGTAACGGCATCGCGATGTGTCTCGCGCTGAGTATTGCTTACTGGCTGGATCTTGATGAGCCTTACTGGGCGATGACCTCTGCCGCCGTCGTCAGTTTCCCGACGGTCGGTGGCGTGATCAGTAAGAGCTTCGGACGCATTGCCGGAAGCCTGCTCGGCGCCTGTGCCGCGCTGCTGCTCGCCGGACATACGCTAAACGACCCCTGGCTATTTTTATTCAGCATTTCGGCGTGGATTGCGCTCTGTACCTGGGCCTGCGCAATGTATACCAACAACGTGGCCTACGCTTTCCAGCTCGCCGGCTATACCTGCGCCATTATCGCCTTTCCGGTTATCAACATTACCGACGCCAACGAGCTGTGGACTATCGCGCAGTCGCGAGTTTGCGAGGTTATCGTCGGCATCCTGTGCGGCGGGCTGATGATGATGATCATGCCCAGTACGTCGGATGGCACTGCGCTGCTGACGGCATTGAAAAATATGCATGCTCGCCTGCTTGAGCACGCCAGTCTGCTGTGGGTGCCGGAAACCACCGATGCCATTCGCACCGCCCACGAAAGCGTGATCGGGCAAATCCTGACCATGAACCTGCTGCGTATTCAGGCCTTCTGGAGTCATTACCGTTTTCGTCGTCAGAACCCGCTGCTGAACTATTTACTCCACCAGCAGCTGCGGCTGACCAGCGTCATCTCCAGCCTGCGGCGGATGTTGGTTAACTGGCCGGCCGCGCCGGCGCAGACCCGCGAAGTACTGGAAACGCTGCTTATCGCGCTGGCCAATCCACGGGCCGATTTTTACGCTGTCGCACGGATAATCGCCCCGCTGGCGCCTCCCGCCGATGCCGACTATCGCCATCTCGCGTTCTGGAAGCGCCTGCGCTACTTCTGCCGCCTGTATCTGGACAGCAGTCGCTGGCTCCAGCGCGTGGAAAACGCCTCGGTAATCGCCGAATTTAATGTTCCTTCCGCCCCGGCGTTAGCTCGTCATACCGATCAGGCCGAAGCGTTGTGGAACGGCATCAGAACGTTCTGCGCGCTGGTTGCGGTAGGAGCCTGGGGTATCAGCACCCAATGGCAGTCGTGCGCCGCCGCGCTCACCCTGGCAGCAATTTGCTGCGTGCTTTACTCGGTCTCACCCTCGCCGTTCAAATCATTGACCCTGCTGATGCGTACGCTGATATTGCTGTCGATATTCAGCTTCGGGGTGAAATTCGGACTGATGGTACAGATAACCGACCTGTGGCAGTTCCTGCTGTTCCTTTTCCCGCTACTGACCACCATGCAACTGCTTAAGCTGCAAATGCCCAAGCTGGCGGGTCTGTGGGGACAATTGATTGTGTTCATGGGGTCGTTTATTTCGGTGACCAACCCGCCGGTCTACGATTTTGCCTCGTTCCTCAACGACAATCTTGGAAAAATCATTGGCGTCGGCTTTGCCTGGCTTGCTTTTGCCGTGATCAGCCCCGGTTCCGATGCGCGTAAGAGCCGCCGGCACATAAAAGCGTTACGCCGTCACTTTGTCGATCAGCTGAGCCGCCGCCCTCAGCATAGCGAACACGAGTTTGAATCGCTGGTCTACCATCATATCAGTCAGTTAAGTAACAGCCAGGATGCCCTGGCGCGCCGCTGGCTGCTGCGCTGGGGCGTGGTGCTGCTTAACTGTTCGCACGTGGTCTGGCAGCTTCGCGAGTGGGAAACCCGTTCTGACCCGCTCTCGCAGGTGCGGGATTTATGCATCAGTCTGCTCCGGGATGTCATGAGCGAACGCGGAGTCCAGCAACGCCCCCTGGCCTCAACCTTGCAGGAGCTACAGCGAATTTGCGACACGCTGAACCATCATCATCAGCCGGCAGCAAAAGAGCTGGCGGCCGTGATCTGGCGGCTGTATTGCGCCCTGTCTCAGCTTGAGCAGGCACCTGCGGTCGGGACGATAACGGAGAGAGCGAGCGCCTCGTAAAACGGAATGCGTTCTGATTTTCAGCGAAGCGCTGTGGCGTGATGGCGAGGAGACAGCGGCGAACAACGCCTCCGGCAGGGCCATCCCGGTTCGTCGCCGACCGGGACAGCCATTGCGAAGGCGGCGCCAGTCAGTTATGGCACGTCATAACCCAGCGCAGCTTTGCGGATGCGGAACCACTGCTGACGAGACATATTCAGTTTTTCGGCCACCACGGCAGAGCGGACACGCTCGATTTTACCGGAGCCGATAATCGGTAACGGCTGCGACGGCAGACGCAGGATCCACGCATAAACCACCTGCTCGATGCTCTCAGCATTTAGCTCCTGAGCCACTTGCGCCAGCTCATCACGCAGCGGCTGGAAGCTTTCATCATTAAACAACCGCCCGCCGCCGAGGCAGGACCAGGCCATCGGCCGGATACGCAGCTGCTGCAGCTGATCCAGCGTACCATCCAGCAGCAGCGGCTGGTGTACCGGAGAGATTTCAACCTGGTTGGTGGCCAGAGTAAACGGCAAACGCGATTGCAGCAGCGTAAACTGCGCCGGCGTAAAGTTGGAGACGCCAAAGTGGCGAACTTTACCGCTGTGATGCAGTGCGAGGAAGGCTTCCGCCACCTCATCCGCATCCATTAACGGATCCGGGCGGTGAATCAGCAGCAAATCAAGATGGTCGGTCGCCAGATTGCGCAAGGACTGCTCGGCACTTAAGACGATATGATCGCGGTCGGTGATGTAGTGGCCGATGGTATTTTCGGCGCGGGCTTTAGTGGCAATCCCACATTTGCTGACGATTTCCATGCGACCGCGCAGATGCGGAGCCTGCTTCAGCGCTTCGCCAAAAGCCGCTTCGCACTGATAATCGCCGTAAATATCCGCGTGATCGACGGTAGTCACGCCCAGATCCAGGTGCTGCTCAATAAAGCTGACCCGCTCGTTCACGGACATATTCCAGTCCATCAAACGCCAGTAGCCCATAACAAAACGCGAGAATTCCGGCCCCTGCGGGGCCATAGCAATACGCTGAACCATAACAACGTCCTCAACAAAAAAGTGTGTTGAGTATACGCAATTTTGCCATTAAAACAGTGAAGGCTGCTGTGGTTCTTCCTCGGCCTGCGGTTTATTCGCGCGTAATTTGCGCAACAGACGCTGACGGCACAGGCGCAGCACGTCCTGCTTCTGGGCATCACTCATTGTTTGCCAGTGAAAACGCTCTTCACGACTACGAAAGCAACCGCGACAAAATCCACGTTCGTCCGACTGACAAATTCCCCGGCATGGACTCTGTACCGGGAAAAACTCCAGCTGCTCTGCCACTCCACGCCTCCGGCGACTCTTCTGTGTCTTTTATTGAAGACGTTTCAACTCTGCTTCGCAACTTTTGTTGTTCAGCCTCTGCCCCGGGCGACATTTTTTCGCTTGCATTAGACCAATCGGTCTATTACAGTGAGCGCCATGAACAAACATTGTGAATACGATACTCGCGAACATATTCTGGTGACCGGCGAACAGCTGTGCATGCACCGCGGTTTTACCGGAATGGGCCTGAGCGAACTGCTGAAAATAGCGGAAGTGCCGAAAGGTTCTTTCTACCACTATTTTCGCTCTAAGGAAGCTTACGGCGTCGCGCTGCTTGAACATCACTATGCTGGCTATATCCGCCGCCTGGTTGACCATTTTGCTCACGGCGAAGGGAACTATCGCGACCGTCTGCTGGCTTACTACCAGCATACCCTGACGCAGTTTTGCCAACAGGGTATTATCAGCGGTTGCCTGACGGTGAAACTCTCCGCTGAAGTGTGCGATTTGTCTGAATCCATGCGTGAAGAGATGAACAAAGGCGCCAGCCAGATTATTACGTTGCTGGGCGAAGCGCTGGAAAAGGGTCGCCAGGAAGGGAGCCTGACATTTAACGGCGATGCTTTTACCCTCTCCCAGGTGCTTTACTCCCTGTGGCTGGGGGCCAATTTGCAGGCCAAGATTACCCGCAGTGCAATGCCGCTGGAAAGCGCCCTTGCCCATGCCAGACAGATTATTGCAGCGCCTGACGTTTAACAGGCGTTTTTATTTAACGAATTACAAGACGACCGGTCTACTCAGGAGTCATTATGTCCGAATCAAAACTGTTTTCTCCACTGAAAGTCGGTGCAATAACTGTACCTAACCGCGTATTTATGGCTCCGCTGACGCGTCTGCGCAGTATCGAACCAGGCGATATCCCGACACCGTTAATGGCCGAGTACTATCGTCAACGTGCCAGCTCCGGACTGATCATCTCCGAAGCCACGCAGATTTCCGCCCAGGCAAAAGGCTACGCCGGCGCTCCGGGCCTGCACAGCCCGGAACAGATCGCGGCATGGCAGAAAATTACCGCCGGCGTTCACGCTGAACATGGCCGTATCGCCGTGCAGCTGTGGCACACCGGTCGTATTTCCCACAACTCCCTGCAGCCCGGCGGCGAAGCGCCGGTTGCGCCTTCTGCTATCAGTGCGGGCACCCGTACCTCCCTGCGCGATGAACATGGCCACGCCATTCGCGTCGACACCTCCATGCCGCGTGCGCTGGAGCTCGATGAGATCCCGGGGATCGTCGATGATTTCCGCCAGGCGGTCGGCAATGCCCGCGATGCCGGTTTTGACCTTGTAGAGCTGCACTCTGCGCATGGCTACCTGCTGCATCAGTTCCTGTCCCCTTCTTCTAACCACCGTACCGATCAATACGGCGGCAGCGTTGAAAACCGTGCGCGCCTGGTGCTGGAAGTTGTGGATGCCGTCAGCAAAGAGTGGAGCGCCGATCGCATCGGGATCCGCGTGTCGCCAATCGGCAGTTTCCAGAATGTCGATAATGGCCCGAACGAAGAAGCCGATGCGCTGTATCTGATTGAAGAGCTGGCAAAACGCGGCATTGCCTATCTGCACATGTCCGAGCCGGACTGGGCCGGCGGCCAGCCGTACAGCGACGCATTCCGCCAAAAAGTGCGCGATCGCTTCCCGGGCGCGATTATCGGCGCCGGTGCCTACACGGTAGAAAAAGCCAACGATCTGATCGGCAAAGGCTTAATTGATGCGGTGGCCTTCGGTCGTGACTATATCGCCAATCCCGATCTGGTCGCTCGTCTGCAGCACAAGGCCGCGCTGAACCCGCAGCGCCCTGAAAGCTTCTACGGCGGCGGCGCGGAAGGCTATACCGATTACCCGACGTTGTAATCCCGCCGGGTATCGCGACGGTTAGCCGCTATCGTATTCTGTGGTAACTGACTGCACATCCTGGACGCGCTCACCTCATCCGCGGATGCGACAAGAAAGATCGGCGTAAGGGCCGCCTGAAATGGCGGCCTTTTTACGATATAGTGCTCAGGGGTATGAAACGCCTTGTCCGTTTTGTTACGCTATTCAGACAATTGCACATACGGTCTCTGCTAAGAGGCTGTAAACAAGGAGTATAAAAACTATGCGCTTACTTCACACTATGCTGCGCGTTGGCGACCTGCAACGTTCTATCGAGTTTTACACCAACGTGCTGGGCATGAAGCTGCTGCGTACCAGCGAAAATACCGAGTACAAATACTCGCTGGCCTTCGTCGGCTACGGCGAGGAAAGCGATACGGCGGTTATCGAGCTGACTTACAACTGGGGCGTTGACCAATACGACCTCGGCAGCGCTTACGGTCATATCGCGCTGAGCGTGGATAACGCCGCCGAAGCCTGCGAGCGTATTCGCCAGAACGGCGGCAACGTCACCCGCGAAGCGGGTCCGGTGAAAGGCGGCACCACGGTTATCGCTTTCGTTGAAGATCCGGACGGTTACAAAATCGAACTGATTGAAGAGAAAGACGCCGGCAAAGGCCTTGGCAACTAACCTGCTTCGGGCGCTCATCGGCGCCCGCTGTTTTTCCCCTTCCTGCTGCAAGGCGCGGCAAAATTTGCCATAATGCGCGCTACTTTTTTCCAGTTAAGAGAATCAGATGTCCGAGAACGTTCAACTTAATGGTCTGTGCGACCGTTTTCGTGGTTTCTACCCCGTGGTGATTGATGTAGAAACCGCCGGGTTTAATGCTAAAACCGACGCCCTGCTTGAGATCGCCGCCATTACGTTGAAAATGGATGAGCAAGGCTGGTTAATGCCGGACGAGACATTGCATTTTCATGTTGAACCTTTCGAAGGCGCCAATCTGCAGCCTGAAGCGCTGGCCTTTAACGGCATCAATCCGAACGATCCTGAGCGCGGCGCGGTGAGCGAATACGACGCCCTGCACGCCATTTTTAAAATGGTCCGCAAGGGAATTAAGGATAACGATTGTAATCGTGCCATCATGGTGGCGCACAACGCGACGTTCGATCTCACCTTTACGATGGCCGCCGCCGAACGCGCCGGACTCAAACGTAATCCGTTTCATCCGTTCGTGACGTTTGATACCGCGGCGCTGAGTGGACTGGCGCTCGGCCAGACGGTGCTGTCCAAAGCCTGCCTGGCCGCCGGAATGGCGTTTGATGGCAGCAAGGCGCACTCTGCGCTGTATGATACCGAGCAGACGGCGCAGCTGTTTTGCGAAATCGTCAACCGCTGGAAACGTCTTGGCGGCTGGCCATTACCGCTTGCCGGACAAGAGTAAGAGACAAAAAAAAAGCGACTTCGCAGGAAGTCGCTTTTTTACTGGCAGCAGACTTATTCAGCTTTCGGCTCGTCGGTCTTGTACTTTGCCGCCGTTTCTTTGATCAGCTGCTGCAGTTCGCCGCGCTGATACATTTCAATCACGATGTCGCAACCGCCAACCAGCTCGCCATCAACCCACAGCTGCGGGAAGGTCGGCCAGTTCGCATATTTCGGCAGTTCCGCGCGGATATCCGGGTTCTGCAGGATGTCAACGTAGGCAAAACGCTCGCCGCATGCAGACAGCGCCTGCACAGCCTGTGCGGAAAAACCGCAGCTTGGCAGTTTCGGAGACCCTTTCATGTACAGCAGGATCGGGTTTTCAGCGATTTGACGTTGGATTTTTTCTACAGTCGTGCTCATTGTCATGCTTCCTTAACTTCTATACGGCAGTAATTTGTCATTGTAGCGTCCTGAACGCAGGACAGATAATAACATTTTTTTCACTCATTATATTTTATCTTCTGTGGTCAGAAGTTGCCTTAAAAATATCATTTTGGCCGCGTAAAAGCAGTATCGCTGTACATTTCGCGTACAAGGTGGTTAATGTCTGAGATAATTTTTTGCAATTGTTAATCAAACGACACTTTAGATACAAAAGAGAAAATAAAACCATAAATAACAATAAAAATCATATAGTTATTTTAGTTATCGGTCAAAAAACACACTGCAATTCACTACATTACACCTCAAATTCAGTCACTATTTATCAATCACTTAAGACACCTTTGTGACCTGCTTATAGGCATTCTTATCCGTGCAGTATGGCCTAGCTACCCCACAAATACGACTTATGAAACTGGTGCCACTTTTTGCGAGCAGCTTTCCAGAACTGACATAAGCCAGTTTATCCCCTACCTGATGCATGGCATCCTGCGTACCGTAAAGATGAAACTTAGGTGCGCACCACTTTTTCATGATCTTACCCAGATGACCTTCTCTTAACTCCTGCATTTCGGCAATGTCCATAGGTGATAACTATACTTTCAGTCTGAAAACTGGAGGTATCCATGTGCGGACGTTTTGCTCAATCACAAACACGAGAAGAGTATCTGGCCTATCTGGCCGAAGAAGCTGATCGTGACATTGCCTTTGACCCAGAACCAATCGGCCGATACAACGTGGCGCCAGGGACAAAGGTTTTACTCCTGAGTGAACGCGACGAGCAGCTGCACCTCGATCCGGTTCACTGGGGTTACGCTCCAGGTTGGTGGGATAAACCAGCGCTCATTAACGCTCGAGTAGAAACCGCGGCGACAAGCAGAATGTTCAAGCCGCTATGGCAACATGGGAGAGCAATTTGTTTTGCAGACGGCTGGTTTGAATGGAAAAAGGAAGGCGACAAGAAACAGCCCTATTTCATCCACAGAAAGGACGGCAAGCCCATATTCATAGCGTCTATCGGCAGCGTACCTTTCGAACGGGGGGATGAAGCAGAAGGCTTTCTGATTGTCACCGCGGCAGCAGATAAAGGGCTGGTAGATATTCACGACCGCCGGCCGCTCGCTCTGGTTCCTGAAGCTGCACGCGAATGGATGAGGCAGGATATCAGTGGGAAAGAGGCGGAGGAGTTAATTGCAGATGGTGCGGTACCAGCAGACCATTTCACATGGCACCCCGTTTCCCGCACGGTGGGTAACGTTAAGAATCAGGGGCCGGAATTGATTGAGGCTATCAAAATCCTATAGGTTTGATAACGTCCGGAATGTGCCAGGAGCGGAACTTGCTTACATCATGCTATGTTAGTTTGCTGGGAGCAGGTCAAAGATGTTCACCGCGCCTATGCTTCAGCAACACCTTCCAGAACTTTTCAAGGAATAGAGAAATGGCTCGTAAGTATGTTTATGGTGATAAACCAATCCGCACAACAACCGCTGAGATAGTTGAAAACGAGTTTGCTGGAAAGGCTACGGCTGCTCAGGTCGATGCAATTTTAAAGAAAAGATTTCCACATTACAAAGACAATACTTATTTGAATCTGATAGTTAACTCAGTTAACTGCAATCGTGGTCACTGGAGTTTTAACAGGACAGCCAGACGAACAGATGATGCCACCCATCGCCACCATGAATATATGTGGCATATGGTAGTTCGGTTTCAAGCAGAGCAACGGTGTTGCAACAGAAAACCGGCAGCCCTGTGCAATTTGAGATAACCAAAGGGACAAAAGAAGCTGTTGCTGCATTGATAAAGCTTGGCAATTTGCACAGTAAAGACTTCTTGTTCCGGTCTCGGGTCGGAACTAACCGGCACATATCAACCCGACTATACAACCGAATCTTTCATGGGTGGGCCATAAGAAACTGGAAAGCACGGTCCGTTATCTGGGCATTGAAGTAGATGATGCTTTAGAGATCTCTGAATCGATTAAAGTCTAAAGTAGTCAGGGCTGCAACCGCAACCCTGTGCCAACAGGGGACGTTCGACTTTTATAACGATCCTGAGCACAACATTCTCTCAGTGCCAAAAAACTTCCTGTAAAATATTGATTGGCTGAGGTACTGCTCAAGCGTCAGACAGGCAGGGCACGGTCTTTCACAACCGTTTTCATAACCAGCGTTGAGGTTAGCCGCTGCACCCCTGGCATACCGGAGAGTTTTTCATCATACAGCTGCTGAAAAGCCGGCAGGTCCCGGGTGATAACGTGTAGTAGATAATCCGGATCGCCAAACAATCGTTGCGCCTGAATAATTTGCGGTATCTCTTTTAATGCCGCCTCGAAGGTGCTGACCGCCTGCCGGTCTCCCTCGCGCAGGGTGACGAAGACTATGGCTGAAAAGTTCAGCCCGAATCTGGCCGGGTCGAGATACGCCCGGTAGCCGCTGATAACACCTTCCTGTTCAAGTGCTCTGACCCGACGCTGGCAGGATGATAAGCTGATCACCACCCGTTCCGCCAGGTCAGTTAGCGAAAGTCGTCCGTCCTGCTGAAGCTCTGCAAGAATATTGCAGTCTGTTCTGTCCATTCCTAATAACCTCCCGGATTGCATACGTTTTCATGCTTTAAATGAAAGCACATTCCGCATAAAAAGCGATAATCTTTCTTCTCTTTTAAACGTATCAGTCAGGAAAGGGTTTCAATATATGCAGTTTTCAGACACTGATAAAGGGCCGGTCAGAAATGGGACCTATGAGGATAACGGCGCATGTCAATGAGTATGTTCGCCGCGTTCTGGGCTGTTTCCGTGCTTTTCGTCATCACGCCGGGTGCCGACTGGGCCTACGCCATTTCAGCCGGCATTCGGGGACGCCGGGTTTTGCCAGCAGTAGCTGGCATGCTGAGCGGTCATCTTGTTGCAACGCTTATAGTGGCAGCGGGCGTTGGCTCGGTCATTGCGGGCACACCGGGCGTACTGACCGCTCTGACCGTTGCCGGCGCTGGCTATCTTCTCTGGCTCGGCATTGGCATGCTGCGCCACCCGTCAGCGCCGGTGGCGGAGCAGAATGAAGATGCCGGTTCGCGGCTGAAGTGGGCGCTTAAGGGTTTTTGCATCAGCGGTCTTAATCCAAAGGTCTTTCTGTTGTTTTTAGCCCTGCTGCCTCAGTTCACCGACGTCCACGCCCCCTGGCCGCTTCCGCTGCAGATGACCGCGCTGGGGCTGGTACATGTGATCAGCTGCGGTGTGGTCTACCTGCTGGTGGGGTATGGCTCCGGCACGGTGCTTGGGACGCGACCGCGCGCCGCACAGAATGTTAGTCGGATTTCGGGCAGCATGATGATCATTATTGCGACCCTGCTGCTGGCAGAGCAGTTTCTCTGACGCATGGCCATAGAAGCTTATAACAACGCATCATGCAGCAGGGACTCTATGAATACACTCAACAGCCCGAGCTTTATGGTGTCCTGCAGACCGAGCAATACAATTAGCGTTGCGAAAGCTGGTATTATCGCCCCCGCAACATCCTTCATCAACGTAACGAATTAGCAGAGAACACCATGTCATCAGTCACACTGACACATCTGAAAAACCTAAAGCAGCGCGGCGAGAAAATCACCATGCTCACCTGCTACGACGCCACGTTTGCACACGAGCTGAGCACGGCAGGCGTTGAGATGCTTCTTATCGGCGATACGCTGGGAATGATCCTGCAGGGCCATGACAGCACCCTGCCGGTCAGGCTGGAAGATATGGTTTATCACACGGCCTGCGTTAAGCGCGGAAACAACGGCGGCTTCATCATAGCCGACCTTTCATTCATGACCTGTTCTTCGCCTGAGCAAGCACTGCACAGCTCCGCGCAGTTAATGCAGGCCGGTGCGCAGATGGTCAAGATTGAAGGTGGAGAATGGCTGTGCGACACAGTGCGTCAGCTGACGCGCAACGGTATACCGGTTTGCGCCCATATTGGACTCACCCCTCAGTCGGTTAACGTCTTTGGCGGTTTTAAAGTGCAGGGACGTGACAGCCATCAGGCGGCCGCACTGGTCGACACCGCGAAAAAGCTTGAAGAAGCCGGCGCGGCAATGGTGTTAGTTGAAGCCGTCCCCGCCTCGTTGGGCAGAGCGCTGAGCGGGGCTGTGTCCGTACCAGTCATCGGCATCGGCGCTGGTCCGGATACAGATGGACAGGTTTTAGTGCTGCACGACATGCTTGGCCTGAGCATCACCGGTAGGGCTCCGAAATTCGTCAAAAACTTTATGAAAGGGCAGCACGACATTCAAGGCGCATTAAAAAACTACATTGCCGCCGTCAAAGACGGCAGTTTCCCGGCGGCGGAGCACTGCTACGTAGAATAAGTTACAAAGGTAGCCGCTTATATTAGCGGCTCATACCTGTAATCTGGCTGAAGTGACTAATTACCGACGTCCGCTTTTCGCTCTAAGCGGACATTAATAGCTGCACAACCACTACTGAATCACTTGACTTTAAGCAGGTCACAGAACCTCGTCGTATAGCGAGGTGATAGCATTTCTCTCTTCATCTGCCATCCTGCCTGTATTCCCTGCCCTGCAAAATACAACGCCCCTCTTCCGCTCTTCTCATTGAGATGATCCAGCACTTCCATCAGCTTCTCGCTATTCTGCCGCGGGGCGTTGTCGTCGAACAGGTTCAACTGTGCCACGCCCTGGCTGTAAAAGTCGCCGAGCATCACGCCTGCTTTTTGATACCGGTAGCCGTCTTTCCAGACAGCATCAAGACATCTGGTGGCGGCAGCTATAATGTCCCGGCTGTCCTGAGTTGGGGTCAACAGCTTTACCGATGCGCTGTTGCCGTAATACGGTTCGTTCAACGCAAACGGGCTCGTTTTGACGAATGCGGAGATAAAGCGGCAATACTGGTGCTCACCACGGAGTTTCTCTGCTGCGCGCGAGGCATAGCTGCATATTGCCTGCCTCATCTTATGGTATTCTGTAATGCGGCCGCCGAATGAGCGGCTACAGACGATTTCCTGTTTTACCGGAGCAAACTCCTCCAGACCGAGACAGGGCTCCCCGCGCAGCTCTCGCACAGTTCGCTCCAGCACCACATTAAAATGCTTCCGGATAAAACGGATATCGGTGTCTGCCAGCTGCAATACGGTCTTAATACCCATGGTATCCAACTTTTTGCTGATGCGGCGCCCGACGCCCCAGACCTCATCAACCGGCAGTGCAGCCATTAACTTACGCTGCTTCTCGATGTTGGAAAGGTCCACCACCCCGCCAGTCTGCCGCTGCCACTTCTTCGCCGCGTGATTTGCCAGCTTCGCCAGGGTTTTAGTTTGAGCGATGCCGACGCCGACAGTGAGGTGCGTCCTACGTAACACCGTCTCGCGTATCTCCCTGCCAAAATCGGTAAGGTCCCGGCAGTTACGAACGCCGGTGAGATCGCAAAAGGCTTCATCGATACTGTAAATTTCGCACCGCGGCGAGAGCTCTTCTAACGTTGTCATCACCCGATTGGACATATCCGCGTAGAGCTCGTAATTACTGCTGAAGCAGATCACGCCCTGCCGGCGGAACTGATCTTTTTGTTTAAAGTACGGCTCTCCCATCTTCACAAACGGCTTTGCTTATATGTTATTTGGAATTGACTATCCTTAGGTTGTGCTTTCTGACTCGGAAGGAAAGTGTATGCGTGCATCGTTGCTGGCATCTTTACCTTACATGATGGCTGAGCCTACAGCTTTTCGCTGGTTATGCTTACAGGAAAGTTTGCTGAAGGCGCCAAATACGGTTGAAGCTTATGCCCGTGGGATCGATGATTGGCTGCGTTTTTGTCGCCAGAATGATGTGAGCCCTACAGAAGCCAGCCGGGAGATCCTGGCTTTGTATGTTCGGCATCTTAATATCTCCCGCAATCTGGCGGCTGCCAGCCTTCGTCATCGACTCACTATCGTTCGATTATATTGTGACTACCTGCGAGAAGAAGGATTAATAGTACTGAACCCCGTTATGAGAGGCAGCTGGCATCCTGGCGGAGGTGGGCGCAGGGGGCTCATTCAGGCACAGCGACGCCTGCCATGGATACCGAGTGACCGTGACTGGGAAAACTTACTTATCGCAGCCCGCCAGACCACAATACGTAATCGTTTTATGCTATCTCTTGCGTACGACTGTGCCCTGCGCCGGGAAGAGTTGTGCTCCGTTGCTACCGGCGATATTGACCCTTCTCGTCGCTTGCTAACAGTTCGGGCTGAAACGACAAAAACTAAGCGAGGTCGGGTTGTGCCCTATTCTGTCGTAACCGGAGAGTTATATTTCCTCTGGTTAGCAGAACGGCGACAATTAAATACTTCCCGTGGCCCACTGTTTCTTTCTTATTCCTGTCGCAACAGAACTGCGCCAATAACCCGGTGGACCTGGTCCAAGATCGTAAGGTCGTTGGCAATGCAGGCGGGGCTACCCCAATTGAGTACGCATACCTTCAGACATCTATGTCTGACCGATCTCGCCAGAGCTGACTGGGATATTCATGAGATCGCTACGTTTGCCGGCCATCAGAGTATCCAGTCAACGTTACTTTATATCCATCTTAGTGCGCGTGATCTTACGGAAAAATTTAACGCAGGTATGGCGTCGATACATGAACATCGGTTACACCATTTAAAGGGGGACAATACGGATGGCAATGAAAACTGAATATGATGCGCCAGCCCCTTTTGACTACGAAGTATGGCAACCTGATCCTGACTGGGATTGTTCTCCCGAATTACAGCCGATTGACCGAGATACTTTGATAAAGCTGGCTCAGTATGTTGTTGGACGTCATAAACAAAACTGGTCGAACTGTGTAAGACAAAGGCTTTCTCGCCTGATAATTCCACTCAGAGCAGCATTAAAGTGGATGAATGCCGCATCCACAACAACCAATTCTGCAATTCATGACATCATTCTGGAAATGCACCGGCTGGAAAAAAACTACTGGTCATGGACCCAGGACGACTGGCTCGAAGTGCTGTGCAGCAGTGAAGAGGTATTTCGCAAAAAATATGGCAGCTGTGGTAATTGTCGACAGTATGTCCTCGCGATTGCTTGGTTACTGTGCGGATTTAATCGACTTGAGGCGGCTGGCTGCTTTTATCATTATCGGCTTTCTGTCAAAGTTTTTGGCCGCCCGGCGACAGAGGCGGCGGTAAACAAGCTTCAGGAGAACATGCAGCGCCTCGGCTTTGTCGCTGCTGACAATAACATTCGTAATGCGCTACTGCTGTCTATGCTTTGTCAGCGGCAGGTTGATCCTGAAAAATTGGAACTGGAAACACTTAAGCGAGTAATAACTTACGGGCCTGTTTATATGCGTCGCTCTGCGGCCACCTTGTCAAGGATATTTGCTGCGATGGGGCTGTTCCCAGCGGGCATTGACCATCGTATTCTTGAGCGCAGACGGCCTCACGGGGAATATCGTGCAACCAGTAACGTTCCGGAAGAATGGTTGCGATGGTGTGAACGCTGGCGTAAAACCGCTATTAAAGCACCATCATCTGAACTCAGTACATGGTACCGCATCCTGCAGTGTGGGCGCTGGCTGAAAGCCACTCACCCTGATATACATTCTCCTGCAGACTGGAGCCGGGACATCGCACTTGAATACGTAGCTGCAGTGTGTCAAATGAAAATAGGCCAGTGGTCTGAACCGCGCCATATGTATCAGAATCGAATAGGCCAGTTAATGACAGCCTCTGCACGGGCGGGGATTTTACAGGCTATCAGAGTTTTTTTTCGAGACCTTCAGGAATGGGGGCTTATTATCGTCCGATTTAATCCTGTCAGAACGTTCCGTTTACCCCGCGCTATCCGGGCCAGTATTGGCCCTGCACCAAGAGTCGTTGCTGATGATATATGGAGTAAACTTGTCTGGGCAGGGTTGAACCTGCAGGAGCAGGATCTGCATTATGGTGAACAACTTTACTATCGCTACCCATTTTCTATGGTTCGTGCATTATGTGTTCTCTGGCTGTTTGGTGGGTTGCGTCGTGATGAAATTTTGCGGATGCGAACAGGCTGTATACGCTGGCAAAATGATGAACATCAGGGCGGCTCTCGGATATGTTTGCTGGATGTCCCCGTGAACAAAACCAGCACGGCCTTCACCAAACCTGTTGATCCAATCGTAGGGGAATACATTGATTGCTGGGAAAAAGAACGAAATATACAACCAGACCAACTTGATTTAAAAACGGGTGAACTTGTCAGTTATCTTTTTATGCATAAAGCTGCTCGGATTAGCCAGAGTTATATTAATAAATCCTTAATTCCGATGCTTTGTCGGAAAGCTGGTGTTCCAAACAAAGATATCAGGGGAACTATCACTAGCCACAGAGCGCGGGCAACTATAGCCAGCCAGCTGTTTAATGCCAGGGAACCACTAGGATTATTTGAGTTACAGCGCTGGCTCGGACATTCCTCTCCCAGTTCGACACAGCATTATATCGATATCACACCGACAAAACTGGCAGGGTCTCTGTCTAAAGCAGGATACTTTGAGCGAAACCGTCGTATGGTTTCGGTGCTGATCGATCAGGATGCAATTTCGTCCGGACAAATGCAGAAAGGAGAACCATGGCGATATTATGACCTTGGGCACGGATTGTGTAGTTATGACTTTTTTGAACAGTGCCCACACCGTATGGCTTGTGCAAAATGTTCGTTCTACCTGCCTAAATCATCATCAGAAGCGCAATATATAGAGGGGCGTCAGAATTTACTCAAAATGATGCAGGAGATCCCGTTGACGGATGATGAACAGGCAGCAGTAAATAATGATATTGGTGCGATAGACAAATTATTAGAGAAATTAAAAAACATTGAAACACCAGACAAGCAAAGAAGATAAAATAGCGAAAAATATCCCGGTTAATTTGAATACCCATGTTATTCTTTTTTATCTAAGTCTTTTACCTCATGATTAGTTGCACTTCTTGTTTTTTCAATCCCCCACACGGCCTTTGCAACTTCCTCAATTTTCGCGACAAACTTATCGACATTAAAGCCTGCAATAAACGCCAATGCAAAGAAACCCATTTCACTGGACCCTGCATTGGAGCTAGATTCCAGAACTAACAATCCTGCTTTAAGAAATAAGTAACTGATTGCACCTGCAATTGTACTGGTAAGTGGGCGGATGAAATACCATACATGCCAATCTGGATCCCATTGTTTTCTAATGCATTTATTGATGTAAATTGCACGAAAACAATATAAACAACCACCAATATAGGCAATGGCACCACACATCAGTGGCACCCTTAATGGTGCGTAAGGTGCAGGCAACCACCCCAGAGACATAGCCCCAATAGCGTATGTTGCCAGACATAACAGAATAAAAAGGTAGGTAATTATTATCGCAATCATCCATTCCTTATTGTTTTTATTAATACCAGTTACATTCATGTTAACTTTATCCTATAGAATCTTCAGGTTTTTCTATTCTTAGCATGATGATTTGCTGCTTATCATCTATTGAAGAATCGATTTTCACATCCAAATTTAACCGACGGTTAAGATAATATAATTGTGCTTTACGTATCCGAATTTTCGCCTCGCCATGTACCATTTGGTAATCATGCTCAATAGATAGCCGTCTATTCGTATCGTAGTTAGGGTTTGGACCTATCACCACATCAATAAATGTATTCCAGTCAACATCTTGTGGAATTGATGTCGGTGGGGAAACAAATTCAATAATATTAAAGAATCTGCCAAGGACAAAATCTTTAAACATTGCAGATTTAAAACAATAGGCGCGAATATGCCACCGATGACCATCATGTGCAAATGCAGTTGGGTATAACATACGAACCGCTGGTTCATTAGTCATCGAACGATAATCAACAACCAAAGCCTGTTCTCTTTGCATGGCCCGGATTAAATCAATCAATATTTCAGGTTGTACTTTCCTAGCCGGAAGAGGAAGGCTGGCAACCGGAGGGGCCCATCCAATGAAACTATCACAAGGATCCACTATTCCATTTTCTCGCCCTAATAGTTCATTCAGGTAATGATTACTGTCAAAACTTGAAAAAACAGGTTTGAAATCTGGAGTAGTTACATAAGCCTTCTGAGTTCGATCATACACCATGTTTCTTGGTGCAATCTCTTGATATTTAGCCAAATCTAACGAAGCCTGCGGCACTGAAATTCTGAAAAATGTAGTGATATCTGCACGGTTAAGTCGACCTTCCCACAGTAGGCGAAAATCGATGAATTCAAGTCGTCTCTCTTGGCCCCAATGACCAGTTCGCACCATTTTATCAATCATTTATCAATCATTTCCTGTGCTTACAATTTGAGTCTAAAAAATATACGCATAGTTACTAGACTCGAATAATTACTAGATGTATCTTAGCAACAGATGTTCTTAACCTCAATCTTTCGTATCCCTGAAGGAGATGTCGATGGCAGCAAAAGTTACTTTTTTCCAGGTCGGCAACGGTGATATGACACTGGTGCGTTTGGCTGATACCCAGGGTACATCCATTCTGACTGATGTACATATCCGTTCTGCTGCTGATGACCCCAAAGATGACACACCTGATGTTGCCTCGGCGCTACGTAACAGATTGAAGTACGATAATAACGATCGCCCTTTTGTTGACGTCTTTATGCTGAGTCATCCGGATCAGGACCATTGTGGGGGTCTACGTAAACATTTCTGGCTGGGCCGTCCTGAAGACTATCCAGATGACCATCTGAAACGTTCAGAAAAACGCATAATCATCCGAGAGTTGTGGTCATCACCATTGATTTTTCGACGTCGTTCGAAAAATCACACACTTTGCGAAGATGCTCAGGCATTTAATACGGAAGCTCGGCGCCGTGTAAAATACTGGCGGGAACATGGTTACGCATTTAGCGGTAATCGCATTCTTATCATGGGTGAAGATATTAACGGTAAAACGGATGATCTGAGTGCCATTCTTATTAAAGCTGGAGATACATTCACCAGAATTGACGGGCAAGTTTCAGACGTTTTCTCTGCACAGCTTCTGGCACCTGCACCACATGAAGATGATGAAAATCTGGAAGAAGCCCTTTCTAAAAATGAATCCAGTATCATTATGAATATGAAAATACTGCCTTCCGCATATTCTCGTAATCCTATGCACTTTTTACTCGGTGGGGATGCAGAAGTTCTCATCTGGGAGCGATTATGGAATCGTTACAAAAGCAATCCTGAGGTGCTGGAGTATGATCTTCTCCTCACACCACATCATTGTTCGTGGCATTCACTTTCCTATTATAGCTGGTCACAATGGGGAGAAGATGCTCTGGTTTGCGATGCGGCCCGTAATGCTTTAGGGCAAGCGCGTTCTGGAGCGACAATAGTTTCCAGCAGCAAACAGATACTTGATGACGATTATGATCCTCCGTGTATTCGAGCTAAACGTGAGTACGATGATATTCTGGATAATGTTGATGGTTGGTTCAGTTGCACGGGCGACCTTAAAGATAAAACTGTTCTTGAGTTTGAAGTGGCACGAGATGGGAAATTGATTCCCGCTATTGTTGGTGCAGTTTCTGCTGCGACAAGCGCTGCTACGGCAGCCGCACCCCGGGCAGGTGTAATAAACCAATGATCGAATATTTCGAATTGGGTAAACGCCTCGATTCATCGGGGCGTGATAGCCTATATCCGCAAACAATCTCATTGCTTACAGCATGCGAACAGCATCCCTATATAACTGTTCGAGAATTACGTTTATCTGAGCAAAACAATGACCGCTCGGAATACCTAGTCATTGATGTTGCTGATGGTACAGTAACTTCTGGCAATAAGGCTGGCATTCGTCGTAAAGAACGATTAGCTATTGAGATAAACCCTAAGTTCACTATCCCGATCCTAGTTCATGCATTGCGTAAAGATTTTCCTGTTTTATCTCATCAACATGCAGGTGTACCAGACTCTCCAAAAATTCTTTGCCTTTATGATGTATCTTGGAGCGCCGTCGAACGCAACTGGACACCTGAAAGATTTATTGAGCGAATATTTTGGTGGCTCAGAGAATCAGCTGAACAACGTTTGCATCGAGAAGACCAACCTCTTGAGCAACTTTTTTATATGAGCCCCTATCAACTTATTTTACCAGCGAATTATCTTGATTATAATCATGCCGCAGCTCATAAACTCAGCCTCCAGATGGTCAGCAATGGTAAGCCGATAATTTTAAGGGCTGTACCTGAACATTCTAATCAGGGCATCAGACCATTTCGCTTATTAACCATTGCCGTCCCACCAGTTGAAGCCTCATTAGTTGCTTCATATCCTGACAATCTGAAAAAACTGGAAGAGCAGCTTCAATCCTGGGGAAGTGAACTTCTCCAGCCACTCGCTGATGCTGTTTATGATGCTATACCTGATACAGGTCTTCGCCCTAGCTCTGGTGAAAAGGAAGGTTTGCTAATTCTGCTATGGGTTCCTCGTTTAAGGGATGGTAAAACAGAACGTACTGATGTTATGGGCTATATCGTGGAACGCTCACTCTACGAACTTGCCAGCGTATTAGACATACTTGCCCCTAGGAATGAGCGGGGAATACAGCACCGTTTCCGACTACTTGGTGGCGTAAGAGGTACACAATGGCAACAATTACCACTGTTACCTGTCGAAATACGTTCGGCTATGAATGCTGCACGAGCAAGAGACATTTCTGCTGTTGATTCTGATAATGCATCTTTCTATGGTGTTCTGGCTGGCGTTGGGGCTCTTGGCGGCACATTAGCTGATATCTGGATACGAATCGGCTGGGGACACTGGACATTTATCGATCCTGACAAACTCCTTCCACATAATCTGCCCCGCCATATTGGGGTTGATGATCATATTGGATACCCTAAAACTGATATTCTTCGGCACCTCGCAGGTAGTATTTATCCACATGAACCTCTCCCCGGAGCGATCAATAAAAGTATTCTTGATGACGATCATGATATTGCCAGAGCTGTGAATGAGGCTCACTTAGTTGTGGATGTCAGTACCACCTTTGAGGTGCCTAGGACCCTAGCGTTAAAAGATGATATACCCAGAACAGTTAGTCTGTTTCTGACACCATCAGGCAAGGCCAGCGTGATGTTAATAGAGGATACAGACAGACAGTGCCGAATTGATGCAATTGAGGGGCAATACTACCGGGCAATTTTGAGCAGCGAGTGGGGAAACACTCACCTACAGCACAATTATGGTGATCGTTGGGTCGGTGGTGGATGTCGGGATATTTCTGTACGTATGTCTAACGAATGTATTCACGTTCATGCTGGTATCCTGTCGCGCCAACTACGGCAGACCGTCCTTAAGGATGATGCTCGATTATGTATCTGGGTGTCTGATGAAAATTCAGGTGCAGTGAGCGCTCATGAAATTGAGCTTTACCCTGTGGTATCTGTAATTGCTGGCGAATGGATTGTTAGATACGATCAAGGCTTAGAACAAAAACTGAGACACACCCGTTTACAGGCCCTACCGAATGAAACCGGGGGCGCTATTGTGGGCATAACTGATTTTAAGAACAAGACTATTATTCTGGTTGATGTGCTCCCAGAACCTATCGACAGTAAATCCTCACCAGCCTTCTTTGTCCGAGGAGAAGAGGGACAAAAGGAAGCATTAGAACGGGTTCAGCAGCTGACCGCTCGTGTTGTCGATTATGTTGGTGAATGGCACTCCCATCCTCAAGGATTTTCAGCGAAAGCCAGTAATGAAGATGATAATTTAATCAAAAAGTTACATCAAAAAATGAGTGTGGAAGGTTTACCTGCTGTGATGCTGATTGTTGCGGAAAACGATATCAATATTATAGTCAGATGAAGTTCGCTTCATCTGCATCACAGTGTTACTTGCAATTCCACATAATCCGCAGAGCGTGCAATCACGCAGCCGTCGTTGTTGCTCAGGACAACCACCGGCCGGCCCTTAAGGTCCGGACGAAATACAGTTTCGCAAGACGCATAGAATGAATTCACATCAACCAGAGCAAACATCACATCACCGGGCAGTCGTCAAAGCCAGGTTTGCTGATGATGTGCGTAACCACACCGATCAACTCCACATCTGTGAGCGCATCACCTTCAATTGACTCCCCATCTTCAGTGATAAGCACACCGCCAAGGAAGCGGGCGAACTGCTGGCATCCGCAAAAAGAAACGAGCAAAACCGCAGTAGCGATAGGAGCTGATGAGCGCTCGACAACGGCAATTCCGCGCTGAGTATCGATAAATGTCGCGTGCTGACTTATGCCAGTAGCTGCAAAAATTGGTTCAGAATGGAGCATGATCCACCTCCAGATAAACACTGTTTTTATATACAGTAGTTTTATTTATTGACCAGATCAATGAGTGTTGTGCCTATCAATTCTCGTCACTGATGTAACGCAATGATTTACTTGCGTGACAGCATGAAAATTTACAAATCATCTTCATCCCTTTCCAGATTGTGCTAGTTACCTACTCCGCCATGTAACTGTTCAGACCAGAAATATCTGGAAACACCAGGAATTTTCCTAGAGGATAAAGATGTGCAAAGTCGCACACAGCAATAATGTCATGAAGTATTTTCCCCCTGAGTGTGCCTGCTCAAGGGGATTTTTTTATCGTCGCACTGTACCGGGAAGTATTTGTAAACCGTTTTAACTCCCACTCCGATCACGTCCGCCACCTGTTGACGGGTTGCGCCGTTCGCGAGCATTCTGCGGCTTCTCTCAACGACTTCTGAGGTCATTACCCTGCGGCGGCCACCGATACGCCCCTGCTCCCTCGCAGCGGCTAATCCTGCCCGTGTACGCTCTACTATCAATTCTCGCTCCATCTCCGCCAGCGCACTCATTACATGAAAGAAAAAACGACCTGCAGGTGTGCTGGTATCGATGCTGTCTGTCAGGCTTCGGAAGTGTATTCCTCGTTCCTGCAACTCTGATACCAGAGTTATGAGGTCACGAACACTACGCCCAAGGCGATCCAGTTTCCAGACCACGAGAGAATCACCTGGTTTTAAACGACGAATAGCACGCCTCAGCCCTGGGCGTCTGGCGTTTTTCCCGCTGGCTGTATCTTCGAAAATCTGCTCACATTCTGCGCGAATCAGCGCGTTTTTCTGTAAATCGAGGTTTTGATCGCCTGTTGAGACCCTGGCATAACCAATCAGCATATTGTAACCCTTTGAAAAAGCTGATTGTAAATTGTCGGGGTTATTCGCGTAAACCTGGGTTCAGGCGACGGCGCAAAACTGGTCGGCGGCCTTAACTACGTCACGCCGGAAATATCCGGTTTTGTGACTGGCGTGGGTAATGCTGACGATGATACTGCGGCGTTACAATGGGCGCTGAACCAAAACGCAGCACTGGTCGTCCTGGACTCGACAAAAATCTACAACATTAAACCGGGGGCTATTCAGTACACAGGTAAAATCAATGTTGATGCCGGGACGGCTAAAATAGTCTGTGACGGCGTGGCTGTGGATATTATCGATGGCGCCGGGTCGGTATGGCGAGGCGGCAACTTACTCAGCAAAACAATACCGTGGGCGGTTATTTATAATGACGACTGGACGATAAAAGAGCAGGGGCGGCAGGGTTATGGTCGAATGCCCTTTCAGGACGCTGCTGACGTTGACTCCGAATACCTTTATCAGGACATCTGCTGTGCGATTGTATTTCGTTCATCTGATTCTACCGCACAGGATGGCTTAACGGTGACTGGTGTCAGGGGGAATTACGCCTCTGTCATTGCAGCCGGGTTTATTAATACTCTGTTTGATGACTGCATCATTCGCGGCGGTTCTAATATGGGGGTTATCAACATCCTCAACCATACCCGCGATAAAGTCATGTATGGGTATGTTCATGAAACCAACGCCACAAACCTGAATGATTTTAAGTGGGCGCGTGGGAAAAACCATACTGTCACCAACTGCACGCTGTTCGAAGGCCGGGCGATGGGCCTCAACATTACAGGCACGGACGGAATCTACGTTAGCGGCTGTAATTTTATTGATAACGCAGAGTCGGGCGTTAAATTCGGGCAGTACATCGTGCGTGACTGGACTGATACTGATATCTGCTCAACCAATATCAACGTCACCGACTGTCTGGGCGCTGGCCAGTGGTATGACGGTTTTGATGTGCAGAACGCATACGGATCAGGTGCAACGACCTATCTCGACCAGCACCTGACCGCGACCAACTGCCGGTCCATTGGCAATCGCCGAACCGGCATAGTGGGTCAGGGCGGATATAACCGGTTTATCAGTTGTCACACCGAGGGGAACGGCTCGCACGGCCTCATTGCGAAAGAAGGCCGGCAGCAGTTAGTCGATAAATGCGTGAGCGTCGGGAATGGGCTGGTCACGGGTGGCGTTGACCTGACCGTTATTGGCATTGGCTCAATAATGCAGAACTGCCAGGCGGGCAACGCCGTCAGCGATGCGCATCAGACCTACATGATAAATCATCAGGTCGGGGCGCAGGCAGACGAACTGTACTCGGGCAACTACGGAAAGAACATTAACAACCTGGTTTATAACTCCAGTAAGGTCAACTTTGAACCCCTGATTGATGTCACCCGAACCCTGAAAGCGACGTCCTCAGACCAGGTGTCAGAACTGTGTGGACAAAAGCGCGGCACTCTGTCATTGCGCCCTGTTGCACGTTATGTTCGCGGCGGGCGTGTTGATTCAGAAGCCGGGGCGATGGCGGCATGGGAGCATCCGTATTCAGGCGCGTACCTGCGTTTTTATACCGACGACATGTCACAGCTGTCCACGTCACCTTTCGTGATTTCTTACAATCATGGGAAAAATACGAGCAACCAGAACGGTTACGCAGATAACGCCGGTATCGGCGGTCTGAAAGTCAGTCATTACCCGACTTCATTCAGGATCGACGTTTATGCCGCAGGAACTCCCACTACCCCGGCTGGCGGAGCTTCCGTTGGGGCTTCGGGTATTTCACCTACTGTTGATAACCAGTCTGCGCTGGGTGCTACATCATTGCGCTGGACGCAACTGTACGCAGCAAACAGCACGATAAATACGTCAGATGCCACACACAAGATGGATCCGGTTGACCCGTCTGAAGCTGAAATAGCGGCATTTTACGAGGTGGCTCAATTACCATGGGTGTGGCAGTGGCTGGAGAAATACCAGACAGAGGGCGATGAAGCCAGGCTGCATTCAGGCCCGACGGTACAGGCAGCCATTGAAGTGATGGGTAAACACGGCCTGAACTGGACGGATTATTCGGCATTCTGCTACGACTCATGGCAGGAGGAAACCGACAGCGAAGGAAATATCATCCCGGCTGGCGGCGTTTATTCTTTCAGGAAAGAAGAGTTGCTTCTGTGGATGCTGCGGGCGACTGTCGAAAAACAAAAATCTATTGAGGCTCGATTGTCTGCGCTGGAAGTTAACTAATGATACCCGCCATTACTGGCGGGCATCCTTAACCTATAGCCGCCTCTGCCTCAGTAATCGGGTTGCCGCTTCCTGAGTAGGTAAACTGAACCGAAATTTCTCCTGTTTCATCAGAATCGTCCACTTTCGTCCCAACCCGAGCAAACGCTGAGAGGTCTGCATTAACAGTCACTGAAATGATAGTGTAGGTCACGTTAACACTATGATTGTCAGCATCCACAGCCAACCCGATATCCGGATAAAACGAGCGTGTTTTTGCTGAAATGGTTTTTGTTACTGGCATAATTCCCCCTTACGGTATCAGTAATTCAATCTGGCAGGCGGCATACAGCAAATCGTTGTTGCTGGTATTCACCTGAATCGTATTGCTGCCCTCCCTAACCTCCATCTGTGTGAACAACTGGATAGGGTCCTCGCTGCCCTGTGTGAAATTGCCCGAGCCGACAACAACCTGGTCGTTCAGCGTCACCTGTAGGATACCTGTGCCCGTCCACTGATTAGTGGGACTTGTATTAAGCAGCGTGATTCTTACCCCAACCGCACGACGCGCTATCTGTGAATACAGGCGCGGTCTCAGCAGTGAGGTATTTACCGTTCTCGCGGGGAGGCTGATCCCCATTGTGTTACGCATTCTGACGCCTTTGAAACCTGCAGTCGTCCAGAGGCTTGCGGTTATTGTCGCCCCAGCATTAGGTTCGTTACGGTCGATGAGCCTGAACCCTGAGCCACTCACTGTTAGCCAAATCGTTGAACCATTTATTGTGTTATCTGTCACTGTCTCCTGTAGGCCGGACTCTCCTGCTATGAGGTTGGACGCACAATACAGGGCATAATAGGCGTTTTTTATCCTATTATTGCTTACGGTTACTCCATGAATATTTCCAGCAGACTGATAACCAATCGTGTTGCCGAAATTCTGTGTCATGGCAAGAGATACTGCGCCGTCAAGCTCTTCCGGTAATGTGCCGGTCAGCGTGACTTTCCACATTCCATCAGGATGCGATGCATCATCCTTCGGGTATCCTGTTTTTGTGCTGTCCCATTCAACGGCGCTAACTGAATATACGACATCATCAAACTTGATGTTATCGCCAATAAGATACTGAAACTCAGCAAGGTAGGGAGACCAAAATACAGCCCTGTTGGTCTGGTCTATTTCAAAAATATTATTGTAGGGTGACGTGTATAAATATTCCGGTATATCAATCAGGTCAATATCGTTATCAGAGAATGTCGCATTACGGGCACCATTCGCAAACATGCCCCTCGCACAACTGAGTACAGTGTTTGCTTTAAATGTCGTACTTCTTACAGCATAATCCGACGTCCGATATGCTGATAAGGCTGTGTGGGAAAATGAAACCGTATTGTCGTTAATCTCAGACTCAAGGCACTGGTCTACAACACAAATTCCACGAAAAGTGTAACGAATGAAATTACCCCATACTTTTACTTTCGTCATACCGGAATAGTACGGCTGCCCCTCCACCTCTACGCCATATAGCCCGATATATTCAAACCGGTTGCAATAAATATATCCGTGACTCCCGCCCGTAACTAAGTTGACGCCGGACTCACGCAGGCAGTGATGAACGTAGTTGTGATGGAACTTAACGTTGCTCTGATATAGTCCCCGACACCCATACCCGAATACGTTATGAAGTTGCGTGCCATAAATCTCACCACCATCACATGCGCGGATAAGGAGAGCGTATTCCTCACCTTTATGAGTACCATCATCATTAGTAGTGGAGAGCTTCATTGCCCCCTGAATATCAAGGCCGAATATTTTAATACCAGGACAATCCAGGCACGAAAGAACGCCGGTCATCGCCACGGCGCTATTTGTTCCCGCAACGTCGTAAACGGTGTAAACGTCACGCAGCTCTTTTGCTGAAATAACGCCGTTCATGCCGTCAATGGTGAGGCCGGTTTTACCCTCACATTTCACAGGGCCTGACGTCAGGTGATAACCGCGAATTTTAACCGTAAACCCATCAGGAACCACTTTAAAAAGCGTTGTCAGACGTTCCCGCGCATCAACACCGTCATTATCGCCCAGCCCGGCATCGTAGGTAGTGATAACGGTATCTGTAAATTTACGGCACCATCCGTTAAAAATCGTTACGCCATTGTTCACATCCGCCAGAGAACTAACGTAATGGAACTCACCACCACCTGATAATTCGCTACTGGACGCAACCCAGCCATCATGATAGCCGAGCAATAAAACGCGGTCGCCGTCACTGCCTGGGAGTGCCGACAGCGCTGCTGCGCTGTGTACCTGACCAATCAGTTTAAAGCCGTCGCCTGAACCCAGGTTTGAGCGAAGAGCTGCATCTCCAATGTTCGACCATTTACCCGTCGGGTTTTCTGCCGACCATACCCCGCCATCGTTCTCCGGAGAGTCCCCCGCGATGACATGCACAAGCTCCCCGAGGTATTTGTACCAGGAGCCATTGTAGTAAACGATTTGCTGGCGATTATCGACTGTGAGGCCGGTCGCCCAGCTACCCAGCTCCTGCCAGCCAATGGCCCCTACCGCCTGCTCTCCACGTCCGGTGATATACGAGATGAAGCGATCGAAAATCATCTCCATGCCGTACCAGGTTTTGCGGAGCACTCCTAACCGGTCATCTGACACCTCTTTTGTTCTGTCATTGGCGAAAACATCAAGGTTTTCGGCATTATCGAACAAGTCCTTTGCGGCCGGGGAGCCTAAAGGATTTTTCGTTTTATATGTGCTCATAGTCGCCCTATAACAAAAAACCCGCCGAAGCGGGTTGTTGGGAGTTATTTCTGTTTTATGCAATGTCGCCGGGGTAAATGGCGTTGTCGTAGTCGTAGAATGACGCGCGGTACTCTCTTGCGGTGACCTGGCACGTCCCGTCTGATTGTGGGGCAATTTCCGAAACAATCGCGTCATAGCCAACACGAGAGGAATCACAGAAAATCAGCCTCACCGGCTCGATGGAAGGCGTGCTGAAATCGATGTCATCGAACTCGCTGAGATACGGCACTGACAACTGATAATCCCCGACCTTTGTTGCCACCATCAGCGACGACGCCGATCCATCCTGATAACGGATTAGCGCCCGGGGGTTAGGATATGTCCAGTTAAGAGGTTCAGATACCGTCAGTGTTGCGATGCCACCCGCGGTCGACAACGATTCCACCAGGCAGCTGATTGTCGTTGCTGAATCCGGTATGTCGTCCGTCAGAACAATCCGATCGCCGACGTTGTAACACAGTGCATCCAGCTCCGTAGTGGTCTGGAACGTCAACCTCTGGTGCAGATACTTCATCAGTCTCCTCATACCGATCTGATAAGCATGGTCCCGGTTTAGTACGCCATCGAGCTTATAATCCTCGATTTTGACCGGTGTAGGATTGTCAGCCGTGCGGCACTGGACGGTCTCCTCTGCCCAGGTAGTGCCGTTGATGTAAGTGACATCAACACCGTCATAATCGTCATCTGACGGTGGTGAGAACCCGGTTTGCAGCTCTTCAGTCATCTCATGCGGCGTGATAATGCCTGTCCAGGGCTTAACCCCTTCACGCCCGACTGTCGCCAGCCCGTCACTGAGCAGGAAATAGGATTTCCCGGCATTCGCGATTTTCTGCAGCATTTCCAGGGCAGAAATACTGTCACCGGTAGCAAAATCGAAATACTCGTTGCCTGGCGACCAGTACATTGACTCAAGTTCGCTGATGGTCTCTGTGTCCATCTGAAGACCCAGAGAGTTCCCGACGTGCAGCAGCGCACCGGAAATCGTCCGTGGTGTACCGGAGTCATAAACACGTGTGGCTACAACGTTCACCCGCCGATCCGACTGCGCCGCCAGTTTCCCGCCTGTCTCTACCGTCACGCCCAGCAGAGTCACGCCGGCATAAGAGGACGGACGCGTCAGAAGCCGCCCCCTGAGTGCCTGCCAGTACATGTTGTCGCGGGCATTGTTGCTGCCCTGCTCATTCTGCCTGCGGACGCGAACCTCAACCAACCCAGGCGAAGGTAATGAAATCCGGTGAGTAAACCCCAGACCATTAACGTTTTTCTCAGCATATGCAAACGAGACGTTTTGCCAGCTTCCGCCGCTCCCGTACACCCGGTATTGCACATCGATCCCGGTGTGACGAATACGTTTTTTGCCTTTGCTGTCAAAACCGCAAAGTCCACTTGGGAAAGACATATTGATTTCAAAGGCATCGACTGTTTCGTTTTCGGGGCAGGCCAGAAATGGCCCCATCCAGGTGTCGCTGTCGTTCAGGCCGGTGGCTTCATAGTCGATCATCGTCCTGGGGGAGAATCCCGGCCAGGTGTCATCAACCACACCGCTCACCAGGCGGCTGACGGTCGCCGTGGTCCCGTCAGTGGCAACAATCTGATATTCATTACCGCGATGTGCCAGGGACAATCGCTGCGTGCCTTCCGGCATACCTGAAAATGCTGTCCCGGTGGCACTGTTATAGGCCAGGGTCACATTAGCCGTGATGGCTGCGCTGCCGCCGGTGGATGCCGTGCCAGTTGTATAAACCGGGGCGTCGCCGAATACAGACACCGGAAGTGAAGACGAGGTGATCGAGCCGCCGACGAACGGGCTGGACTCCTCCGTGATCAACACCGTTCCACTGCTGTCCCGCGCCACAAGGCCTGACCCCGTTAATCCCTCAGTGATTGCAGCCAGAAGGCCGGACATGTTCACGTAATCAGCGACCAGAGAGACCGGGTAAGTTGTCTCCTGCCAGGTCAGCGTAAACGTGGTGCTGCCTGCCGAAAAATCATATGTAGTGGGCGCTGCACTGGCCTGAATTTTTGCCGCACTACCGCCCTCACCCGGCACGGCATCCTGTCCAGGAGTAATGGAGGCAATAAACAGATCGTAATCGACGCTGTTAAAACTCAGCGTCACTGGCATACCTGCTACCGGCGCAAGTTCAGTGATCAGCTTACTGGCAAATACGCTGTAACCGGATGAGGTCGTGATCAGGAAATTAGTCGGCGCTTTTATCTCTACAATAGTGCCTTCCACCCAACTATTAGGCAGCGCATTGTCGTCCTCATCTTCATCATCGTCGTCATCGGTATCCAGACCGGTAAACGTAACGGTTGCGCCAGAGACGGTCATACTGTCGGCGATAATGTCATCTGAATCGGGCGACGTCTGCGCCATATCGAGGCCAGTACCTGAAGACGTTCCGCCCACCTCCGTGGAGTTAAACCAGTTCTCACTACGTTCATCGCCGGATACATCAGCACTCGGTGGGTAATGGGTGTGGCTGAATCCATCAAGGGTTGATGCGGGCGTATCCCCCACACGTAAATCGCCATCAGAGAATGAGAAATTACCCATCCCCAGACAAACCAGCATATGAACCCGCATGATCGTCGGATCGACAGGGTCAAACCGGGTAACCGGCTGGACCACGTAATCCGGGTAAATACGGCGGCGGCCAAAAACTTCACGAATTGGATCACCCAGCTTAGCCGTATTCGCTTTTGCCGGATTGAGATCAAGACTTCTGCCGGTCGAAGAGGAGTATCCCCCTGAGTCCAGACCAGACATCATAAAAAGCGTGTAGGCGGCAGAGGCTACGGCGACAGCTACCGCTGCCCATGCGGCTATCTCAAGCCCCGTCCCGTAGGGAACGGGATAGATACGCACATCGCTTTTCGGTCTGATAAAACATAACGGCCATTGCTCAGGAGGAATGTTGACTCCCCCCAACTCAACCGATACAGGATGTTTCTCACGATCACTGTAGTTTTCAACATTTTCAACCATCCAGGCATGCAACGTCATCGCCCTGTGTTCATGCGTTTCAAGCGGCTCACCAGGTAGCCGGGAGGGGTAGATTCTAATCACCGCCAGAACTCCACTTTGACAAAACGCCGCTTAAATCGCGGCAACGGCAGAAACGTGACATTCGTTCCCGGGTTGCATTCGGCTACATGTAAAAGGCCGCCTATACTGACGACTATCCCCACATGTGTTACAGATGAGCCGGAGTAACAGGCCACCCCGGCACCCTCGCAGGGTTCACAGCGTTGAAGAGAAAGCATCAGTTTTCTGGCCTCGCGGTCGAGGCCGCCGCCATCTTTGGTCACTCCGGCAAAATCAGGCCATTCCGGCATCGCCAAATCACGGCGTATCTCGTTCACAATGCCAAAACAGTCGAGTTGCGGGTACACCCTGCCGCCCTTCAGCCAGGTGACTGAACGGTATTTTTCAGGATTGAAAGACATCGGTTTTCCTTAGTTGGCGTAACGCAGGCCGGGGAAATAATTCAGGGTATAACGATTACGGGGCCACGCAGTATCCAGCACATTCATGTAACCCGCTGTGATTTGCGCTTCTGTCGCTGTCCAGTAACCAGGCTTAATCGCCAGTGTGTAAGGAACGGCGGCTGGCGCGGATAAGTCCGTAGAGATAAAACTACGATATGTCAGAGAGGCCGAGCTGAGGTTATTGATGGCGTTTCGAATGGCCGTTGAAACCTGTCCATCAATATTGCAGAGCGCAAACTTTAAATCCTGCGTACCGTCGTCATTACGGGCTGGCAATGCGACATCCATCGCGCAGGCTTTAAACTCGACCGTGTCCCCGTTCTCTGTTGTCGCGGTGATATCTTCGTACCCGTTGCACAGGTAATGGACCTCATCCCCGATGTTGATCTGCAGGGTCTCAATAATGACTTCCGGCCCGCTGCTGGCATAGAGACGGTTGAGAATTGTCATGCTTCAGGCCACTCCCTGTTGACTGCCAGATCGAGAATATCGCTGTTGACAATGAAGTCAGGGAAATCTACCCATCCATCAGGTAACACAGGTCGTTTCCAGAGTTCGAGTGTCGCGGTGAACTTCCAGTAAATCGGTGCCACCAGAGTTGGCCCCTCGTAGATATCAGTGAACCGGCATTTATAAAACTCCACACCCAGTGGGGTCTGTAGCTTCATATAGAACCAGTCAGCACCGTCAGTGATGGTCTCATGGAACCACGCCTCGAAAAGTTGAGCCTGCCCGTCCGTCTCCATAAACCAGGATATGTTCGCCTGCGTCGGAGTGGACGTGTAAGCCCTCCGCTGACGCGCGCGGCCAGTAGTAAGCTGAGTACGTTTTAACGGGCTTACTGGCTGGAATCCGTATCCATCCTGAAGTGGCATCGGGAGATAGTCATGCGGGTAATAGATGTCAGCCACGTTTCCTCCGGGCATAAAAAAACCCGCTTCGGCGGGTTTATTCTTTAAAGTTTGTTATGGCCTCAGGCAGTATTTTTGTATCACCAGATGCTGTAGAAACGTCTTTTCCGACCATTCCAGAAACAGTAACCAAGCCGCCGTTATTGGTAACTGACCCTTGCACAGTTCCGTAAACATTTACAGAGCCGCCACTGTTAACAAAAACGTCTCCGTTTACGATTCCGTGAACATCAGCATGTATGCCATTAACGATAAGCGTTCCGTTCAATATACCCTTGATTTTAATGTCATGGATTGGTGATAAATCCCCTTCAATAACACCATTCAAAACCTCCAAATCTCTCTCCTTCAGTTGATTGGTTTGGTTATCAATATACCATCAATCGCTAAGTCCTATAACCTCGGGTATACCTACTCTTTAATGCATTACCGAAGTCCCCTTGAGGTGTCATAACCTCCTTGGTTAATTCCCCTTTTAGCTGTCTGGAAAGCTGCCTGTTGTTTTGGTTGAGCGTAGCGCTAAGTTGCTCAGGTGTAACACCTTGAAGGTTAAATTCCTGGCTAATCGGCGCATGAACTGTAGTTCGCCTGCTGTTGTCACTATTCACGTTCTGCACGCCTGTACCGAACCCCGGCTTGCTTAGCGTCGCGTCCAGTCCATTTTTGCGCAGGTTCTCCAGTGTTGAGTCCAGTCTTGCCGATGTATCAGCTGTCATGACCCGCTCGCCTTTTTCCAACAACCAAGTACCAGTAGATGGGACAGAGTCGATGCCGTTGTGAGCCATGCCTGTCAGCCCACTTCCAGCACTGGTTATGCTTGAGGTAATCGAGGCCATAAGCCCAACAACCTGAGCAACAGCGGCAAGGTTAGCCGGGAACGGCAAACCCGCAAGTGCCTGGCCCATAGCCATCGGGAGTTGCAAAGCTGCCTGGGCGATCGCGAATGTTTTCTGCGTAACAAAAGCAGCTTTATACATCGCTGATTGCTCACCAAACATCATCCCCATCGAATCGGTGATGCTGGAGAAGGAGTTTTGGGCGGATTGCATCTGCGCAACGTAGACAGCTGTACTTAACGCCTCCTGGTTCTGCTGGCCCTGTTGCTGTAAGGCCAGTAGCTGCTGCTGTTTCTGCTGCTCATTCAGGACTGTGCTCTGTGTTATCGCCTGCTGTTGCTGATTCAGCCATGCTGCATAATCGGTCTGGGCCTGTTTCAATTTATCAATGATTTCAAGCTGCGGATCGATTTGCAGCCCTATCATGTTCATGCCCTGCCCTGACAGGTCGCTATTAGTTGCTCCAGACGTCAGAGTACCACCAGCCTTATTCACCCCAGAAATAACTGAATCCGGTAGCACTGATTTACTAATCAGGTCGCTCGCCTGCTTCCCAGCAGCCTCAGGAGTCAGTTTCTTCAGCTCAACCATCTTTTGAAGAATTTCTAGGCGTTTTTGCAACGTCTCATTTTGGCGCAATTCCTTTGGTGCAATTTGTTCCTGCATTTTCCGGTAATCGTCCAGGGTTTTTACGGAGTTTTGCAGTGCCTCCTGCTGCTTATATGCCTGGAGGATTTCATCTGAACGGGAAAGGATAGACTTCTGGTCAGCGGTGAGCTGCGTTTTAGACTTGAGGTCAGCAATTTGCTGTTCGAACTTAACCCGCGCCTGAGTTGCGCTGTTAAGCTTGTCACTGGCATCCAGTTGGGACTGCATGGCTGCAGTCTGCTGATTTATCTGATCAAGCAGCCGGGTGGCAGCATCCTCGGTGTAGGCTTTTTCTTTGTGGGCCTTAGGCTGCCCAGCTGTTTTAGCCTGCTCAAGTTCCTTTTCTCTTACAGCAATTAACGCATTGGCCTGATCAATCGCTTCTTTGTTCCCTGAGAAGGCGATTTTTCTGGACTGTGCTCTGGCCTCCTTTAGGCGAGCTTCCGCACCAGCAACTCTGTCTGCGGCCAAATACTCTTTATTGATCCAGTCTACTGACTCGGCAACGGCTTTATTTCCCTGAATAGTTAGAGTATTCATTGTATTTTGCAGGTCAATGGCCTGCCCAATGAATCTCATGGAAGGGTCAATAGCGCCGCCCAATGCTACGTTTTGCCTACCCTTATCGGCTGCGGTGTAATAATTTTTGACTTTAATCGCCGCTGCAGTCCACGAGTCTCCTATTTTCAGAATCTCCCGGCGATGCTGGTCAATGTCAGCGTTTAGCGCTGTAAAATTAGCTGAATCCTTGTATTGAGCAACTTTCTGCCGCGCTTCGTCATAACTGTAACCGACATCAATTAATTTATTTATTGCCTCGCTGGCGCCGTCATTCGTGGTGACAAACATGTTGCCGACATCATCAATCGCCTGCCCCGTTTTGTCAGATATAGCGACCATATTGAGCGCCAGTCGTTCGGCCGCATCACCGTTAGCACCAAGGGACGTTGTAGCGATTTTTGTCGCAGCATCAATTTCCTGCCGGTTCTGGTAGACGGCATAAGTGAGTAAACCAACTGCCGCGGCGGCTACAGTGTAAGGGTTAACCAATCCCATAACGTAAGTGGTTACCCCTTTAATCGCCGGCCCAATGCCGCCAAATACGTCCTTTAGCTGGCCACCCTGCTGCAAGAGAACCATCATTGGCGACTGCCCGGCGATAAGGCTCGTTACAATGTCTGTCATCTGCATTGGAATCTGGCGCATAGCCCATGCAGTTTGCTTGGCTGACACGCCGGTCTTTCCGAGGTCATCGCGGAAACCGGTTAATCTGTTACGCGTCTCTTCGATTCGCTTTGAATAAAGTTCAAATGTATCGGTGTCCACCATCCCTTTGGATTTGAACTTAGCCAACTCCTGCTGCTGTTTATCCAGCTTGTTTAGCGCTGCGTTTACCGGATCAATGCGGTCGAGAAGTTCCGATAATGATTGCTTCTCTTCGTCAGTGGCCTTGGTAACTTTACCGGCTGATGAGGCGGCACGATCCCCAGCTTGTGTCATCTTAACAAGTGCGGTTGCCAGGCTATCGGCCTGCTTCTCAGCCCCGGAGCTGTCGAGAATGATCGCAAGGCGGGATGTTTGTTCTGTCATTTACCTTTCTCCGGGCATAAAAAAACCCGCTGATTAAGCGGGTTTGAGAATTCAAAGCACCAATTAGTGCTTAGGTTTATTTTCAGATAGTTAGGCCACATCAGCACCGTGAATCAGGTGGCGAAGTGCCTTCACTCCCTCTGCGTTATAGCGAAACGCTTCGACCTGTTTGTCTGAGTGCTTCGCTTTATCCCATACGAACATGCCATACTGCTCCGTTTTCAATTCATGCTTATTGGCAAGGCGACCGATCTTTTGCGGAGACACTCCCAACATTTCAGCGATATCTCCAGCTGTGTGGAGATGCTCTTCAACCTTCGGCAAAGGAAGGAGCTCAATACCGGCCGCATCGTTAACAGCACGAGCCATAGCGGTTTGCTTTGCAACATCGCTAAGTTTTGGCATGAACGATAGTGCCAAACTCATCGCCTCAACTTCCATCTTGATCGCCCGTGCACGGCGAAATTCAGGAAGATGAGATGCTGATTTCGTCGGTAAGGCATCGCCAGATTCCAGTTGGCGCCAGCGAGTGGCAACTTTATGACGGAGAGGAATGCTGTACCCCATCATAAGAGTCATGGTCAGATCCTGATCAAGCCAGTATTCCTGATATGTACGCCCGCGGTCATCTTGGTAATCGGCGGAAAAGTCCGCCGATTGAAGATTGAGCGATTCGAACATTTTACGGCAATCATAAAGCACATCTTTATGTTGCTTTCCGGTAATAGTCGCAATCTCACGGCTTGACATCTTAGTGACAACAGAACCGCGATTTGCTACATTCTTCTTAGTCATATGCGTTCCTAGACGTTATTGGGCTTCAGTAGACCGCCAGCTCCAACTGGCGGTTTTTCTTTTTGCGCTACGGCAAACTTTGTATTGCTCCTATTAATCCTTTTGCTACCTCCTCTTTCGGGGCTACCAGCCACCCCTTTTCTCTGAAATAACTAACGAATCCTTCAAATGACATTACCACCTGATCTTCCTGCAGCGGCAAGGTTCCCTGTACTACGCCCTTTTCATCCAGATACAGCATTACCCGGCTTGCGCTACGCGGGGGAAAGCTCACAGGAACGGGTGTGAACACTGGCTCGCGGGGCAATAATTCGCCTTCAAGGGCATTCAGGTAATCAATCGCCTCACCAATTTGTGCTGGTTCCAGTTGGTGTATATGTTCAACATCGAAACGCTGATGTACCAGTTTCCATATATCGGGATAAATCCTCCCGAGCCCGGTAGCAATCAATCGCTCTGCGGTTTGACGTAACGGCGTTAACTGCTTTGCGGTGGATCTTTTCATCTTGCGCGGGTTAACCACCTGCCCCTTCGTCCAGTACTCATAGAGCACATCGTCGCACTCTTCCTGGTAGCGAATTACGCGCTCGCGGATCTCGGGGCGAACTTTGTTAGGGCTGATGGTGTTAAGCCAGGCGGCCAGTTTGCGAAGGGCGAGGCAAATAACACTACGCCGCTGACTATCTCCACGAAGCTGCATGGTGATTTCCACCACACAGGTTTTAAACCTTTGTTTTAGCTTGATGAATTGGCTTTTCCAATCCATCCCCATGCCCTCAACGATTGGCTTCATAGGAGTGTATGGCTCGCCGTTGTGGTTGACCACGTACAACTCAGAGCCGTAAAACGGGACGTTGATAGTGCATTCGGTTGGTTTTATTGCTAAATTAACCATGTCGATAACTCCTTCGCAGGTTTTTTCGATAGAGGCCCGGTTTGTGTTAGCGCACTTCCGGGCCTTGCTGTTTTTACTGGATAGTGACAACGCCCTTCTCCTCAAGCTCCTGAAGCAGTTTCAAGCGGTAAACAATCTCGCTATGGACAGTTCGCATCGTTTTTTCAGCGCTGTTAGTAATCCAATTTTTGTTCTCAGGCGGAAGCCTTAGTTGAATTGGGTTGATCGTTTTAACTTCTTTATTCATCATAATGACTCCTATCTACAGTATTCGAACTTCATAATACTTCATGCCAATGAAGTTTCAAGAAGATTAGGCAACAAAAAGAGAAAAAATATGAAGCGCTATGATGTTGATGATGAATTTTCAGGAAGAATATCGTCCGCAAGAGCAGCAAAATCAATGACTCAATCAGAGTTAGCTGCTAAAGCCGGTGTGTCACAGCGCCAAATCGCAGCCTATGAGGGCTCGCAATCAAAACCAAGAAGAGGTGTATTGTTGAAGCTCGCCAAGAGTTTAAACGTGACTCCTGAATGGTTAGCCAGAGGATTCAAATTCAAGCAAGAAGATACTCAGGATAGCGAAATGGTATACGTAGCATCCGTGAGTGAGACACGAATTATCCCACTGATAACTCTGGGGATGGTGTCTGATTGGATTTCATCCCCCGGTGATTTTGATGATTGCGATGAATATCATGAAACTTCATTACCAGTGTCTGACAAAGCCTTTGCTATAAAAAACTTTGATGCCGCGATGTCATCATCTGACTCAGATGGGTATGGCTTTCCACAAGGAGCCATAATCACATTCGACCCCGCAGTGACGATCGAGGACAGGGACTTTGTAATAGCACTATTCAGCTCAGGAAAGTCCATATTCCGCCAATATCTCATGGGCTTTGGCGAGTCAACGTTTTTCCCTCTAGATTCAAGATACCCATCTGAGATATTTGAAAATCACGTAATTGAAGAAGACATTACATTGATCGCGGCAGTTCAAGTACAGCTTTCACTACCCGCGAGCGAACGACTAATAGCAAGAGATTAAGAAATAAAAGCCCACCTGAGTGGGCTACTGCAACTTAACTCCGCCCATAACAAATCGTTTATCATCTTTGTTATAGACCTCAAAATTTAAGGATTTTTCTTCATTGGTTCTCACGAGGCTTACTTCACCGCGATCTCCACTAATGCCTTTCATCGTGAACGAAGTAGTCTCCTGACCAGCAAAGCTGCTATTACTGATATCGCTTTGATAATAGGTGTTACCGTCAACAATCATATCTACACGCCCGCTATTGTGCAGGTACAGCTTAGTGTGATGCCATTTACCTGTCCCGGTCAGATCGCCAGTGAGAAATTCGCAGTTAAAAGAAACATCGCCTTTTTTACATTCCGACGTCATTTCTTCTTTCCCTGTGGCCATCATCTCAGCAATAGAAGGTGGATCTTTAGGGGGGGTTAACTTTGATAGTTGAAATTTGTCATCACAGCCCATCAATGACATTAAACTAAGCCCCACTACCAAAACCTTTTTCACATCCATACCCTCAAAGGAAAACAGCCCATATTGTGGGTCAGCGTTATTAATTTGTATTAAAGTTTTTCGTCAGTTTAAAGGTAATTGATTGATTATTGGCATCCATAATATCCAGCACAGCCCCCTTGTAACGTATCGTTTTGGACTCAGAAAGATCGTACTCGACCTCATTAGAGAAAGCAGCTCGAGCCATACCCCCTTGGAACTCTCTATAGCCAATATTAATTTTGTTACCTACCTTCCCATTGTAGATAAGGGTTTGCTGGAAGGAGGATTGTTGCTCGGTCTGGAATTTTACTTTCGTAAATGGTTTCCCCGTATCACACTTGGTCCCACCATAGATCGTGACAATACAAATTTCGCCGTTCTTCATGAGCTGTATGCTTTGTGTGGGATCATTAACCATGAAACGGTTTGGAACTACTGCACCAGATGTTCTTTCTACATTGGAGAAAAACTCGGATTTTGAATCCTCTCCAATCTTAACGTAGTCTCCAGCCGGGATTGTATAGACACCGATTGAGCCTATAACCACAGCCTGATTAAAATGAATTGCATCAATGCTAGCATCAATTCCCTGCCTAACCATATCCTCGCCAACGTAGGTGGTTGTTACTGTATTTAGCGGTGGGATACTGATTTGCTTTGTTTGAGGCACATAGTTACGAGCCGGCGTTGTACACCCTGCCAAAAGCATTGCCCCCAATGCCACTACTAATATTTTTTTCATTCCATGTTTCCTTTGATTGCAATCGGAAACATCCTATCACATAGGCTATACAGGGCAATGCTACGGCTATTTGGTTTTATTCTTCCGCTTCTGTTCTGCTGCCCACTCATCGCGCCAGGCGTCATCCAGCGCCATTATTGCCGCATCAAACTCTGTACGATCAATCAGGATGGAGCGAGAAGCCAGATAGCGCTCAATATCACCCAGGGAAAGCGGCAGCGGCACGCCAGCCATGCCGACGTATTGCCGCGATCGGGATATAATGGCGTAGGCGTTAAGAATTTCTGCTGTTACACCGTCGATCTCAGGTTCGGGGATGGCCGGCAGTCCAAGTTTTTCGCGCTTCCAGTTTGCCTTATCTCTCCTTTCCCCGCCAAACTCACTTAACCACTTCTGCGCCTCTAAAGCTTTCCCACGGTCTCCTGAGTCTGCTGCTCTTTACCCTGAGCAATATTTGCAGCCTCAGCCATGATCTGCCAGTACAGCGCTGGGTGCTGTTTCAGCATGAAAGCGCCGAGTTCGGGTGTATAGTCAACAGCGACTTCAGTGCCATTTTCCAGCATACCCACCCCTTCCCAACCTTTCAGCAAATAACGGGCACAGTTATCGATCAGCAAGTCATCAATTGAATCGATCTCGCCGACGGCAGCGAGGTCAAAGTTGGTTGTCCCTACCTGATAACTCGCGTCCATTTTATCGATATGGCGCCTTACCAGGGCATTTCGCGAGCGGAACTGGGGGTTCTCACTGCTGGCCACCAGCAGCCGGAGTTTGAACAACGATTCCTCTTCAGGCGTGTATTTCCTTTTGCTGCCCTTAGGTTTCTTATATGGGTAAAACCAACGTTCGCCGTCGAGGTCAATTTTCTGGGTGACGATCAGCATAAATACTCCATGAAAAAGCCCGAACCGCAATACTCAGCGGAACGGGTCAGGGAAATTAAGGGGCGGTGACGATAATTTCAGACGTTGCGGTAAATGTCCGGGCCTTACCGGTGATGGTCGCAGTACCCGCAGCATTGCGCGTGACTTTCGCTGTTTTCTGGCCGGTTGAAACCACGCTGGCAATCGCCGGATCCGAAGAAGTCCATACAATGGTGTCGCTGGAGTCTGCCGGGGTTAAAGTGGCGGTAAGGTTCACAGTGGAGCCAACGGCACCGGAAGACGTCGCCGGTGCTACGCTAATGGCCGTTGCCGGTACGGTAGGAACGCGAGTGATCGTCGGCGGCGTATTGGCAGCCGTGATATCGAGCTGAACCTGAACGATATCGGTATTGCCGGCGTCCGGCCATTCACCCGAAATCTGCACTTCAGGAAAATCGAAAGCATACGCGCCTTCAGCATTTTCCAGAGTGAAACTGAACGGCACCGTTTCGCCGGTGAAAGTTTTTTTATAAACCTCCCAGGCTGCTTTTGACCATGAAAGCGTGACCTGTCCGGAGGGCGTGAAGGTTGTCGGTATATTTGCGCCCGCGAATGCAGAGCCGGTACCGATACAGCGCTGGGTCTGCATGTTGTTGTCGAACTGGATATTGAACGAATCAACACAGAACCCGGTACCGCCATCAACACCATTCAGTCGGATATTCGTGACTTCCTTGAATGAGTATCGCAGCGCGCCGGCAGTATCCACTGGTGTAGTGAAATAGCTGGTGTCGTCCGCTTTCGTTTCCCAGTCCAGACCCGCAAACGTGATGGTCGCAGTGATATCCCCGTCGGCCGGAATTTCCATCTGGAAGGTACCAACCTGGCAGCCGCGAGCAATCTGAGCGATCCCCACGTCGCCAGCATAAGTGGCTACTGAAAATGTGATGCGCCCGTTGCCCATAGTCAGCACGTTATTTACCCATTCAGCGCCGAAGCAGCTGGCAAGGAAGTCATCATGCTGATTCCAGCGGAATCTCGTGCCGACATCGCCACCGACATCTACCGTGCCGCGGGACACGCCCTGCGCCATGCGGTCACCAGCAATTTCATCGTTATCGTTAGTATTCTGCGTTGGCTTCACACCAAAAGAGGTCCGACGTAGCAGGCTCCATGAGCCCACAGTAGGCGTAATGCCGGGGGTTATTTCGCGAATTACAGCGGATACTACTTTTGCACCTGAGCTCACAGGAGCCTCCTGTTTTTTGTGCGCTACAGAGCGCGATAAGGGATTTGAAGATTGAGCTGTGACCAGCCATCGGTTTCACCGGCCGGAACAGCTGAGACGGCGAAATAACTCAGCCTTCCATCGTCCTGAAACTCGAAAAGCTCGGTTAACTGATCCGCCGTTTGGGAAATCAGCAGCGTGCCAGAGCCTACCGGAACGAACAGTTGGATAATGAGTACGCCAGTCCTGTGGACGACCGGCCCCGCCCCGATTTCGGTTGCACCTGCCTGCCCTGAGATATTGGTGAGACGGGCCCAGATGCTGCGACCGCTGGGGTCGAATACCGGGCCATTGGGATAGTCCACCGCCTCGGAGGCAATAGCGGTCTGCGCCGCCATTCGGAAAATGACAGCGTGTCTGATTTCTGTGAGGGTCATTTGTAGGCCTGAATCACACCATTAAACGAGACGGCATAGACGCCTGTTGGCGCCTGTGTTGAGTGTCCATTCTCCAGAGGCACGGAGTACGGGAGGTTTGACTGGATATAAATCACCGAGTAGGCCGGCGCCTGGTCGATGATGTTTTTGCCATTGAGAAACGTCATCGTGCCCCGCGGATCTGGTTCGGCGGGTACTGAATAATCCGCCGCACCAATACTCACGAAATGCGATGCCCTGAAGGTGCCAGCTCGGTATTCGGCCGGGCGCCGGATATCCATACTGTCGTTAACCTTTACCTTTTTTCTGAGCCGCCCGGTTTTCGTCAGGTTGGCAGGGTCGGCATAGAGGGACTCGTTCCACTCTCCCACCGCTTTGTTGTACTGAACGGCAGTGGCATTGATGGCCCACAGCTCGGGGTTCCCAACCGGCGACCGTTGCACAATTTCGTTCAGCAGTTGAATAGCGATCGTTCGCTGGCGAAGTTTGACATCATCGGCCACCAGCCCGGCGAATGCTGCCGGGTCTATACTCCAGCCCTTAGCCATATCACGCCCTCCGCAGTTGAATGGAGTACGCAGCGCCAGCAGAATCAGCCGCAGCTGTTATGACCTCGTAACGCTGAACATCTTTGGTAATGGGGTCTGGTGCTGTGATGAAGTGCCCGACTGCCGGTTTATCGGTGACCTCGTTAACCAGGGCGGTTAATTTCAGGTCACCATGCAGGATGTTAACGCCATCGATACGGCGGAGTTTGTACCGCGCCAGAACACCGCGCCCTGAATAGGCCACCACCGTTTCGCTGCCGGTTTCCGTGACTGGGTCCCATGCGCCACGAATGGTGTAACTGCCGGTGAACTCATTAACGGCATCGCTCAGATCGGTGTCAAAGGCCTCAGCGACTTCGGTTTGCAGCTCGTCACGAATGCCCACATCACCCCCTCACCAACCGCACCTGAGATTGACTAACGCCATATGGCTTTAGCATTGCCAGCGCCAGTTGCAAATCAGGGTCAAGCAACGCGGTACTGTTGGTGGCTAGCTCGGCAAACGTCTTTGACACAGAGACATCGTCGGCATCCACCGTCTTACTCAGCAATACCCCAGAATCAGTTTTCTGCTGATACAAACCACCATTCGAGGCTGCCAACGCTGCATAGGCTCCAGCCTGTTTCACGTCGTCAGGAATGATGGTTTCATGAGTTGCCTTATTGCATGGCAGTTTAAGCTTGAGGCCATTCATCCAGGTGTTAGCCATCAGGACAGATTTGGCTTTTTTGCTTTCATCGGTCCACGATGCCCCAAGAATCGAATCAACATCTTCAACGGTGATGAACGTAATCATGCATCACTCCATTTCTTTCCAGCCGTGAGCCTTCCAGTTTTCCACTTCGTCAGGATGAACGTCTGCGGTGGTCGGCGCGCCGGAGAATGCAGGGAAATCGGTAACCATCGCCACCAGCTGCGATGCGGTCGATGCGGTCGATGCGGTCGATGCGGTCGATGCGGGGTTATTATTATCCGCCTGCGTGGCCGCAAGTTGCTCAGCAGCCCGTTGAGCGCGTTGTTCTTTGGTTAATCCGGCCATTAGCCCTCCATTAAAAAAAGGGGCCGAAGCCCCCGATAATTAACCCAGCAGCAGAACCGAGTGCTCAGTTTTCACTGCCGCTACACCCCAGGACAAACCGACTTCGTAACGCACCTGGCGGTACTGACGGTAGAGTGCAACCTGGTAAGTGATGCCGGATACCGGGTCGGTAACGTTCATCACGTCATCAGCGGTATCCCCGCCCTGCGGCATCGCCGGGGTTCGGGACGCCAGCAGGAATGCGTTGCGATCAAACGCCATGTTTGCGGTGTAGGAGCCACCAGCAGTAATAGCGGTATTATCGGCCAGCGTCTGACGTAATCCCGGAGCGGCCAGTGTGATAGTCGTGGCGGTTGCAGCAGCAACCAGGTATTTATTGGTGTCACCCGCAAACGTCACGATGTCACCGGCTGCAAATGCACCTGTGCCGGTATCAATCGCGATCAGGATATCGCCTTCAGCTTTAGCTCCATTCACCAGATAACCGGCAGCCGGAGATGCAGCGCGTTTCTTAACATGCGCGGATTCGTGGATGTTGAAACCTTCCAGGCGCCCCACGATACCTTCACGCAACAGCGCATCCGTACCAGACTCGTTCACTTTGAACAAGACAGACTGTTTCCCGCGCAGGTTAGCAATCGCTGAGGAACCAAGTACCATCTGCAAATCGGTAGTCGGTGAGCCGTTATCGGTCAGTACCTGTCGAGCATTCGCCGCATCAGACAAATCACCAGCAATACCGAAAGGAGCTGTGCCAGCGGTACCAACAGCCCGCGAAGTTGCGAAGTACAGCGCAGCCAAATCAGCATCCATTTCATTCGCCAGCGCACGGAACGCCTGCTTGAACTGATCCGCCAGAATGGTGTTGTAGGTGCCAGCCGGGCCGAGGGCCAATTGTTCTTCACCGTTCCATTTGACCGGGGCCATTTTGGATTTGGTAATTTTGACATCAACGGAGCCGATCGTCTGGTCTCCATCATTCGGTGCCGTAGCTCCCGGTGTAATGTCAACAGTGGTTGCAGCTGGAGCAACCGGTGCGGTGACGGTCTGGTCCTTCGCCGCCGCATCAGCTTTCGCATTTCTCGATACAGCCGGGATAAAACCGACCTGTTCGCGGGATACGGTATCCAGAGCCGTAAAGATAGTCGGGATCAACCCGGTAAGCGTGTTAGCCATGTGTATGGATTCCTTCGAGATTAAAATTTAGGGTTGGTTGAGCTATCCAGCTCTGGCACCAGCCGCCATCCGGTGACTGGCAAGGGATTAATCGACGATGGTGATACCGTCTTTGAGGGTCGATTGCTGATCTGTCGGGCTCAGACTGGTGAACGCATCGCGTTTCATCGTTTTCTGCCCGAGTGAATGCTGAGACTGGCGAGAGCCGCCTCCCTGATTGCCGCTGGCCTTCAGAATGTGATCTTTCTGCGGGTACTGCTCCACCAGGAATTCCAGCGCCTCATCAAAGGCCGCCAGTTCGCCCGGCTTAGAGCGGGAATAAATTTTGTTGCCGGAGCCGTCGTAGGCAACGACTTTGCCATCCTCAACTTTGAAGGACTGACCAAAGCGGGCCTGAAGCATATCGGAAGGGATCGCCACTTTATCGGCGATAAATTTCGAGCCTGAGAACCGGCCGCCAATCATTTCCTGATACAGCTGGCCTTCAAGTGTTGTCGCACGCTGAGTAGCTTCATCAAGCTGCGCCTGGAATGATTTGGTGATATCCGCTTTCACCTGGTCAACAGCACCCGCGTCGATCAGTTTTTTCTGGTCGATTTTGGTCATCATGTCCAGCGCTTCGAGCGCCTTCGTCGGGTCACCGATTTTGGCAAATTTAGCCAGGCTGGCTTCAGCAGCTTCTTTAGCTTCACGATGAGATTTTGCCTCGCCATTCAGTGCGGAAATTTTTCCCACTGCCTGGACGGCATCAAAACCGACCTCCTGGCCGTCGTCGTGGACGTAGACGGGCAGACCGTTCGCGTCAATTTCTGCATACTGTTTGCCGTTTACTTCTGCTGTCTTCAGTTTCATGTTGATACCTTTTCTGGGTCATCCGACCGTTGCACCGCTCACCATCCGGATTACGGCAATAAAAAAGGCCGCCCGAAGGCAGCCTGATTGTTGATTTATAGAAAATTAAAGCCTGGCGTTGCTGAATGCCTGCGCGTCACGGTTGCGTAGCTGGTCCAGCGTCAGCCATTCGCCCCTGTCGTTATAGAATTCATCAGGAGACATGCCGCCATCACGAATTAGCCTTGCGCGCGTCACGCCGACAATCTGGGATTGCCGTGTGAATGATTGTCGCGAGAACCAGCCCTGATAATCGGTATCCGCAGGCACCTGACCATCCATGCTGGCGCGGGAACTATCCGATATTTGCCCCACAACAATGCCGAGCTCATCCGACGACTTAAGGATGTAGGTTTCGGTGCTGCGGCAGCAGAAATGAATTTTCCCTGGTCCCTGCAGATAAGGGATCTTGTGCCCAATCGGTTTGCCATCCAGTGTGTATTTGAGACGGTCACGAATTCGGCAATCTTTTGATGTCCGGTTATCCAAAGTAGAGAGCCACTGCTTACCTTTCAGAATATCGTCGTTCGCTGTCGTAAAACTCTGACGCGCAGTTGCCGCCAGATGCCCTACGGCTGTTTTGGCAATACTGCCGGCGTTTGCCCTGCTCATTTGCAGCGCGCCATCCTGATAACCGCGGTTAGCGTGGCCGCGAACTTTACGCGCAATCTGTTCCGTTGTATCGCCCAGCAGGAAACCCTGCCGAACGGTATTGGTGATGCGCGTCATGCGATCGGCTTCAAGGCTGCTGGCCCACTCACTCAGTAACCGCCCCTGAAAAGGTCGGGCCATTGCCGCGGCATAAACGGCGTCCGGGGAGATGCCCACAAGCGGATGAAGCGCCAGCACATCATCGGGGATCGCAAACTGGAAGAGACTTAACTGAAATCCTGCCTCATGCTGCGCCAGCTCTTGCAGCTCGCCGGAGAGGCTTTCGCTCATCGACTGAACCACATCACGATTTAGCGCCCTGACGCTGACCAGCAAAGATTCCAGCCGCGACACGGTGAAGCTTTCCGCATCGAGGGCATCCATCGCTACCAGCAGCCTGGCCGTCAGCTCCGCATCGCTGTCATTCAGGATTTTTATCATCCGGTTCGCAACGCCAGTGCTGTACTGACTCACCCAAATCGCGTGAGCCAGGCTTTCATCACTGAGTATTTCATTCGCCGTTTCCATCTCAACCACCTGGATTATTCAGACCGCCGGCAAGCGTCACCTGCTGGTTCCTCAGTTCGTCGATCACCTCTTCCGGTTTAGCGTCCGGGTCGATGAATTTCAGCGCCTGCAGCACGCGTACCGCATCAATCTGGCGAATATCACCCCCCTGCCGAAGTGACTGAACTGCCGTCGCGGCCGCAGAGTCGAATGTCTGCGCCGAAACATCCAGCTCGGTACGCACATCGACATTACCGCCCTCTTTTTCACCCAGCCATTCCGCCATGATCTGCAGGATGTTATCGAGGGCGTCTTCCAGTGAGCTTGCCATCGTATAAAGAGGTGAATTCTCCTGCATGTGCTCTTCATGCGTCTGGTCATCAGATTTGGTTGAGGTGTTTTCGGCGCGCAGCAGTTTTGCCCCGGCCTGACGCATCTGGTTTTCCAGGTCTTCCAGCGATATCTTTCCAGCGTTGATAGCTGTCCCGGTATGCTCGGTATACTCCATTCCCTGTTTTGAGCGATCTGAAAACTTAGTTGCTACAGATGAGCCGATGGTGAGTTCCTGACCATCCTCCAGTCCAAATACCGACAGCAGCGGCACACGCGCAACATGCAGGATGTTGTCCTGCTCGCTCTGACTCTGCCAGTGCTTGATGTTCAGCAACGCCAGATTCAGCAGCGGCGGAGAGCCGCGCATAAATCCGGTGCGCTTCGTGTAGAGCGTCACCAGAGGAATATCATCACGGCTGGTTTCCCACTCGTCGTAAATCTGCCACTGGCTTTCACCGTTATCCCCCTTGTTACGGCGATAAATTTCGACTTTGCGGGGCATGATATGGCGAATTTGCTCTACCTTTGTCTGCCCGTAATCAGCGCCATCGACAACGATCACCTCTTTGATGCGCAGGTCGGTCAGAACCACCTTCCCTTTGACCACTTTCGACTTCCAGCCGATAACCTGGCGGGGATTGAGCATCGTGGCATACGGGCGGGATCCTGCGGCTTTTTCGTCGGCTTTGGTTTTTACCGTCTCCGGGTCAACTTTCGGGAAATCCACCAGCGCATGCGCCAGACCGTACTGGAATCCGATGCTAAAAAATTGCTGCGCCCATACATCGATCCGGTTTCCTTCCATATCAATATCAGGCGCCAACTCCTGTATTGTTTCAGGCGTGTCTTCACTCAGAACCGCCGGCTCAGCAAATACCCGCCCAATATTCTGTTTAATGGCTTCTTCATAGGCCGGGAGAAGCGTTGCTGTTGCTATACGCTCTTTATAGCTGTCGGGATCCTCGTTAGGCCACTTGGGGAGATACGTCGTACCTTGGCGACGCATTTCGAGCGTGCCGCCCATCAACGCATCGTTAATATCCCACGCCTCAACCATGTCGTTATAGTCGAGGTTGGGTGTTGAAATATCAGGCATGGTTTTACATCCGCAGTTGGGTGACTTTGCCGACTTTTTTCGGCGGTGAATGCAATACGGCGTAACGCGTGGCGTCCCAGTCGTGATCTTCCTGCTGCGTGTCCACGTCATCAGGATTTTTGCTGTCTCTGACAAGTACCGGGATGCGGCTTATCCAGCCACGGCAGTAATCAAACACATAAAACGCGGGTTTTTCTGGTGTCCCGGATTCTAGTTTTTTGCCTTCGATAACCGCCTCAAGCATATCGGCGAACAATGCGGCGCCATTAACGCGAGAGCCCGGCTTTTTGTTAGCCTCAACCCATTTAGCTCCCTGCGCTTCCATTTTCTGAGCGATTGAAAGTTCATCGTCGCCGGTGTTGTAAATCGCGCTATCAGCCGGGCCGGAAATAACCTTTTTGCAGATGCCAGGCATAATGTTGAGTTGCCCCTGAGTGACACCATCGAGTTTTATCTCATCCGGTTCGTCAACCTCCTGGCCCGTTAGTCGCTTATCAATCCACGCAACACCTTTAGCGACGTTGGTGGATGACATATTCAGACCTTTATTCAGCTCATCAGGCGGACAGCCATACCACTCGCCAATCAGAATCAGCGAGCCAGCGGGCGGGCAAAACTGACGCCCATCCGGTAACGTCGCGGCAGTGCCATCCGTGCGTGCCCACCAGAGATTAGAAAATGGCTTCGACTCGCCCCAGTCATGGGAGCGGTCAACTGTCCAGCTATCAGGTATGCGGAACGGTTTAATGACGTGGAGCGCTTCATTCCACAGATGGTCAAAGCGGCCACCACTGGTGACGTCCCAGGAGCCTTCTACCCACGCTTTACGCCGGTTCGGGTCTTTGATGGCCATCAGCGTTGCGATGTACTGAGGATCGAGATACGGGTTTTCTTTGAACGAACCGTGGATAGCAACGCGTGTAAGCGTCACGTCCTCTTCACGCTCAGTCTGCGGGTTAAACACCTTTTGCGTTTCGCGGACGACGGTCCCGCGCGGCGCAGGCTCAATGAAGCGTTTCTTCACCCACGTATGGCCGATGCCAAAGGGATTAGTCGTGCTGAACGTTTCAAGCGGGATCGGCCTAAGCAGAGAGCCGTTAGCAAGCGGGTAGTTCTCAGGCCTGAACGATGATCGCCGGCAGGAGAACATCATTTCGTAGAACTCGGCGGACTGCTGCTTTGTCAGCTCGTTAAATCCAATAAACGGAAACTCCTGGCCGTGATAATCCCAGTAGTCGCTCTCTTCTTTCCCGAAGCGGAAGAGCAGTTCTTCGCCCGTAGGCCATACCCAGCGCAGCTCTGACGCAGACGCAAGATAGCGCGCCCCATCGTTGAACAGGCGATACATACGCTTTGACTGGGTAATGATATCGGTGAGGTTTTTATACTCAGTATCGAAAATAACGCCCCTCCAGAACGAGCCATAGCCCAGACCAACGAGGCGACGGAAACGCGCCAGCTGCGCGGCAGTTTTACCTGGTCCGCGTGTTCCCTCGTAGAGGATTTCGTTACACGGGCAACTCAGGGAGAGCGATTGCGATCCCGGTAAAGGTTTCCAGACGGCTTTGTAATTCATCCACCCAATACCTCGCCCTGCTGCTTCTGCGCCGTTTTTTCCCAGTCTTCAACGTTATCGCAGGACGGGACCGGCATAACGTTATGGGTGGCAACAACGCTTTGCTCAACCTTCTGTTTGTTGGTGTAGACATCCCCAACCTCTTTGGCAGCCTGCTCCAGCAATTGCGCCGTCATGCCCATGTTTTTCATTTTTTCGGCGTCCGTGGACATTCGCTGCAGGACGCGCAGGCGATAGGCCTTATTGGCGATCGGTATATCGGAAATTTCATTGAGGAAGCGGTCACGGGTGGTGTTGAACATGTCGACCCATTTTTTCGCCAGCGTCTTGCCGCTGACCTTCGTTGGGTCATGGGATTCAGCCTGCTGGCGGGTTATTTTGATACCAAATTCTTTCTGGACAGCCTCCACCACCTGCGAAGGGGTATCAAAGCATGCAAGCATTTGAATGATGAAGGCTTTCACATCTGATTTTAGTGCAGCCATTCCTCACCATCCGTCTAATACAGTCCAATATTTAAGCCAGCCTCAGCATGCACGTTCCGCACGCCCTGGCAACATCGATATGAGCAACCTCCGCGGGCCTGTTAGCCGCATCCACCATTTCCTGCACGTCTTTGCTGGCGCCGTAACGCCGGACCACTCCAACGAACTCCTCGACATCGTGACCGCGAAGTGTGAGCACCGGCATCCCGGTCTCTTTGTTGAACTTCGGCGCGCCGAATTCATCGGTAGCCTGGGCGATATGGTAAAGCTCATGCTCAACCAGCGCGCAAAATTCGAGGTCGCTACATTGTTCACAGTAGTCGGCAGCCATGGTGATGATGAACTTCGGTATGCGACCGAACCATTCATGCATCTGCTGCTCCATTCTGGCCTTCTGCCAGCCGCCGGCGCGGAGCATCACCTGCTCGCATTGACCGAGGACATAACGCCCCTTCTTCTCGAATGCACCGGAAGCCCACATAAACGCGACGTCAGCATCGAGCAAGTGGATGTGGTCGGGGTTATGGATTCGGCCTTCTTCAGAGAGGATGTGCTGGTTAACCCACTCTCCGATTTCAGAGGCCGGGATTATCCGGGTATACGGCAGCCAGTTTTCGCCAGTGAAACTGACGGGAGGATGTGGCCTGTGTGCGCTATCGCCTGGCATAGTTCACCCTGCCTCTTTCACCGGTTCTACCTTCACTTTCTGGCCGATGCCATACTTCGCGATGAATGCAGAAACCTTTTCGTAATCAGGCTCTCGCTGAATCAGCTGGCCGAATAGCATCAGCGTTTTGAGGTAGAGCGGCAGCCCCCATCGGCTTTTTACCTCTATCGAAATTGTGCATACCGGCATAGGTTTCCCCTATTCGATAACCATTAAAAAAGCCACCAGAAGGTGACCTTTGCGATGGCAATAAATGTTTGGGTTGCGCGGATTAATGGATCAACTCCAGAATCTTCATCCTCCCTTCAAAAAGGGTCTCTTTTGCCAACGGATTTGCGATTTCGCCTTTCCAGTAGCGGTGTGCCATCAGGAGAGCTTCTTCATAAGGCATATCATCCTTCATTAAGTGTTCATCGCTCGCCTCATGCGTAACCCCCTCCAGTTCTACGCGGTAAACAAATAAATCATCTTTTTTATTACTAAGGTGGGGTTTCCAGTACTCCAGATTATCGGCACCACAGCACACCCAAATGCACTTTTGTCGAGAGGGCTTGTCTGGATAGTGTGTGGCTCGAACAGACTCCCATATTAACTCACGGGTGTACTTACAAAAATGCATGGCAAGGTAATGACCTCTGGTCGCAATGTCTTGTACACCCATGCTGGTATTCATTGTTCCAAATCTTATCCCGGCTAGAAACTGCATCCAGGACCATGGGCTCACCTCTCCATCGACATTCACGTTTTCTGTGGGCAAATTTGAAGAAAGAAAAAAGTTAAAAAATGGATTAAAGTCGCCTGTCTTGATTGTATCTCCTACTTTTAAGGCCGGAAATAAACTCCATTTCGGTACTATTTTAGGTGCAATATGAAAATAATCTTCAGCCATACCCAGTCCCCCTACAATGGTCAGAATCATCATACGTTGACTAATTATGATTTGAAGTCATTTTATCTGTCACTTATATTATCGAAGCCACTCGAAGAATGGCTCCTGTAATGCACTACTGGCTTATCGCCCGGTAGTAAGCCTGCCAGCGGTATTTGTCTAACCTGAGCTGGCGCAGGCATTGAGCTGTTTCGATGTCGGACTGCAGGTCTGCGTCTGAGTCGGCCCCGGCGTCACTTGCTTTGCACGGCGGGTTCATCAAATCCGGGGATGGTGTTGGCAGCGTCGATGGCACGCTGGCGCAGCTGCACAGCATCATCGTCAAACCTGCACACAGTACGATTCGGAGACTGGACATATTTCACCACATCGCGGGTTATGGTTCGGTAGATGACCTTGCCCTCTTCCGTAGCGGCAGCGGCCTTTTGCTCTACAGGCTGAATGACCTTTTCGGCCTTCTCTTTTTTCTTCGCGGCCAGAGCGTTGATATGGTCAGCGTGAGAACTCCAGCCGGAGCGCCATGAGAAAACACAGCAAAGAAGCAGGATAACCACTGCGCTGATAATGGCGGTTAAGCGGCTCATCAGAATACCCCCGGAGCAGATGGCGGCACGCCGGGATTTAATGGACCAAACCCATCATCCGCTTTCTGAGGTTTTTCACCCCACAGACAAACTTCGCGCTCAATCTCGCGGCGAGTTACCAGGCCTTTCCAGACAACCTCCTTGGCATAAATCCAGACGCGTAACTGCTCACAGGCACCTTTAGAATCACCCTGGTTGATTTTGCGCAGCAGCGTCGAGGTCTGAAAGTTTCCGGCGCCGACGTTATACGCGAACGAGTACAGCGCCCCGCGCATTGTCTCGGGGATCGGCTTCTGGATGTACGGGTTAATCTGGCGGGCGACAGTGTTCAGGTCTTTACTGAGCAGCGCACGACATTCAGCCTCGGTGTACCTCTTGCCGAGCATGATGTCTTTTCCAGTGTGGCCATAGCAGACCGTCCAGACACCGACCACGTCCTGATATGGGTTATACCGCACGCCTTCCAGGCCATCATTACCCGTTGGGCCGGTAATCAGCGCTGCAGCAATAGCAATAGCCCCTGCTGGTACAGCAGCGAGAACGCTATTCCTCAGTTTTGGTGTCATAGCCATTGAGCCGATCCTCGCGTTCTTTCCGCCGGTAGTACCAGTTCACCCCACAGGTGGTAATGGTGCAGGCGATACCGACAATAATTGCCCAGTCACTCAGGGTCATCCCCGCTATTTTGTCGGCCAAAATCCATACCTCTGTCTTGACTACCCCGGCATACGCCTTTGCTGAGACACCGCAGCCCGTCAGCGCGGTCCCAGTGCCGTATGAAAGTCTGCTGTAAATGGTGCTCATTTTTGTCATAACCTCACCTCCGTTGATGACGGATGGCGCTGTGTGTTTGAAAAGGTCAGGCTTCACGGGCTGGATTAACAACAACACGCGTCGAGGATGATTCCCGTGAGCCTGAAATAGAAAAGCCCACGCGTTAACGTGGGCTCAAATGTGGGTGTGGTGCTGAGTGCCTCTCAGTAAGCCTTTGGTCAGCCACTATGACTTGCGGTCCGAGTGAATCATGAAGATTCCATTGAAGCTGTTTCCGCCCCTCCGCATAGGGGGATTCACCACCCTGGTAATTTATAACTTCATGATTCACATCGTCAACAAGTGCCACTCTATCAAAGGCACCCGAAGATGCCTTTTGCACAGTGTCAGGGCTTTTTTTGAATGGCCAGTAACGGCAGACAGCCAGCGCAGCGACGATAACCACCAGCAGCACCATATCCATCAGCATGCCTGCCAGTCGCCAGGCAACGAGCAATAGGACGACAAACAGCACCCAGCAGCATAACCGGCGGATCATAATCACTTACCATCTGTACCCAGCACACGGCTGAGGTTTTTCAACAGAACGGTCGACGCTGTTTCCAGCAATTCATCACCGGCATCGGTATTGGCGACCACCAGTGTTTTGGTACATGGTACCTTGACCTTTGAATCACTCAGCCAGCCGGATTCCGTCACCGCCTTTTTCAGCTCGTATACCGGCTTCCCGTTCGGCAGCTTATCGTCAACATGCCAGCCGTTCATGTCGATCATGGTCAGGCCGCTGCCTTCCTGATTAACCGCCTCCAGAAACTTATTCGACCGATCCGGCGCTGATACCCAGAGGAAAGCGTCATATTCTCCGGTAGTAACTTTCGCCAACGAGCGCACGCCACCTTTCGCGTAGGTTTCGACCTTCGCGTAGTTTTTTTCCAGGCTTTGCAGGTATTGCCAGGACGCATACGATCCGCTGGTGGGCTCGCCGACGGCAATTTTCACCCCGGCTTTTAAATCCCCCTCATCGCTGACTTTCCCGCCCTTCTTGGCAGCTACGAAAACACATTCATCAGCGAGCTCACCGATAATGTCCACCTTCTGGGCTTCATTGCCGTGACGGCTGCGCCAGAACTGGTAAGCGTCGGCCTGGGTAAAACCAAAATGAGAAGTACCACTGGCGACCTTATCGAGGTTGTCCAGTGAGCCTTTGCTGGGGATCACCGTTGAGCTGTAGCCATATTCGGTTAGGGCGCCGGCCAAATTTACGCCGTATACCGCGTTGTAGGTTAAGCCCTGCTGGCCGGTGGTGATAACGACATCCGCAGCTGCCACAACGTTACTCAGGCATAGCGAAGCGACCGCGATGGCGGCCATGATAAGTTTTTTCATGCGACTTCCTTTTGAGGTGAGCCTTCGCCCGGAGTGGCCGCCCTGCAGAACAGTCACACGACCATTCCAAAGGCTCACCCCGAAAAGCTCTGCAGGTTTTATGCGCCGGGCGGGACGCAGATATGAAAAAGGCCCGCATGTGCGGGCCTGGAGTGCTTACTACCAATATTTAACGAACGTCGTCAGACACATCAACAACACCAGAACGGTTATCACTACGCGCAGCATGCTGCCCCCTCATCCATTTGCTAGAAATAGTTTTTGCCATTACAGCTGTCTGATTATCTCAGAGCACAAAACGGAAATTCCCAATTAACGGACAGCATTCGAATTTTTTACGAAAAAAATTTCCAAAAAGTAACTTTTGAACTTTTTGCTGTTATTAAGGCTGCACAAGCCCCAGAAAAGCAAAAACCCCGCCGAGGCGAGGTCTAAATGTCTTTAACGTGGGCGAAATATCCCATCGTTGAAACGAGGTTAGCCAATTTCCGCCACGTTTGCAATAGCCTGCTGAAAAATCACCTCGTTACTCGTTCGAGCATTTTTTCAGCGAAGGACTCTTCAACGTGGCAATACTCCACCAGTCGATCGAAGAACAATTTGAAGTTTCTGCGCCAGGTGGTTTCGGTCACGCCTAAAACCTTGAATATCTCCGTGTCCTTTAATCTGGGATAGCCACGACCGGTACAGCGAGGACATTGCTTAAAAACAGGGGCGCCCTGCAGCTCAGATTTTTTCTTATCGAGAACCTCGCCTCGCCCCCGGCAGCGGCATTCGTTCTTTATGTTCCCCTTCCCGTTGCACGCTTTGCAGATTACCTTTATCTGCTCACGCACAGTTTTCACCTCTTCCCAGTCCGATGGCGAAATCCCCTTCGTGACCTTAACCCACTTTGGTGGCTTGCCATCTGGGTAGGTCACCTTGTTGGTGAATACCTCGGCGTCAATGAACCCGGACCCGGTGCAACTACTGCATGTCACCAGACTGGCGGCGCTAAGCGAATAATCCCGGAAAACGTAACCAGCCATTACGCGCAAAAACTCCGCGCGCTGCTGCTCCTGCATAGCCTGCAGAGGTCGGTTCCTGCTGGCACGCTGAGTGGCAAGCTCATTGATGAAGGCGATAATGTTGTCCGGCGCAAGAACGCCAGCCTTTGCCAGGTAGAGCTCAATACCTATTGCGGATTTTGATGCCGCCAGTCCTAAGGCTGCCATAACATCGGTAATTGTCAGTGTATCAGCAGTAATTCCGCATGGCACTGCGCCGGGCATCATAGATTTTGGTGAGAAAAATTTAGGTAATGCTTCAAGCTTCATGCGGCGACTCCCTTTTTATGCTCTTTCATCGTCTTAACTGGTTTGCTGTGGCGCTTTATTGCGGGTAGTTTCGCCCACGATACGCTTTCGAATTGGTACCGGATAAATTCAGGATTCACGCGGCCTCCTGCTTTTTCATTTCGCGGAGTTTCGCGCGATATTCAGCACGGATCCGGATATAGTCTTCCCGTGTCCATTTGGGTAATGCATGTGGACCCATCAGGGCGTCAAAACGCACCTGGCCGATTTTGGCGATCAGAGCCGGGCGGTATGCGGTGAGGTTCCCAGACAGATGGTTATTGCAGGCCGAACACTGCTTATGGCAGTTGTCCTCATCAAAGCGCAATTCCGGGTTGGCTCCGGTCGTGCGGAAGTGACCGGCGTGATACTGGCCATCGTGTTGTCGGTCACAACTGATACACGGCAGATGCCGATCCCGGTACCTGATAAACTCGTTGAAAGCGCTCTGCGCTTGCTTGATGAAATAGCTGAGCGGTTTCACCGCCATTCGGCGCTCTGCCTGGCGTTTGCGCTCACTATTAGCGGCCTTCTTCTGCTTCCTCTTGGCTTCCAACTTAGCGGCGGCTTTGGCGGCATCGTTCACCGCTTTTCCGTGGGCACTGGCGCATTCGAATGAACAAACAAACTGACCGTCACGGTTTGGATGGAACCATTCCCGGCATACTGTGCATTTGCGGCGCGGTTTCTTTTTCAGAATGGCAGGCATTGTTGTCCACCTCCCTGAATTGCGTTCAGTTCCCGACGGTGCTCATTCAGATAGCTGTTCCAGTGCGCTTTACGGATTATTGCCGCCTGCTCTTCCATTAGTACCGGCTCACGAATAACCTTCCCTTTTCGGTGCCGGTCTTCACGGATGACGTCACCTTTTACGTACAGTGCCTGACAAAGCGGGCAGTAATCGCGAGTTTCCATTCCACCCGCTTTGCCTGAGAAAAAAATGTTGCCATGCCAGGTTCCGCACTCAGCACACATTGGCGCATCGCAGGTAAACATCCCTCGGGCATTGGAAAGGTGATGATTTTCATCCTCGTCAGCATCCCAACCGATGATCCCATCGCAATAAAGAGTTGCGGGTTTTCCGCAGAAGAGGCATTTCTCTGCTTTGGCCATGCTTACCCCCACATCCGGTTGCGCCAGCGGGAATCCGGGCGAGGTGGTTTATTGTCCTCAATCAGTTGCGCGCTGACGGTCCAGGTGAGGAAGTCTTGATTGAGTCTGCGTTCAACTCTGACTCCACGTTGCCGGTATTTAGCCATCAGCTCATCGGCCTGCTGCGTTGTGCAGTCGTTATGGTGAAACCACGAATATTTCATCGGCATCACCCCGCGAAGCTCAGTAACTGGTTTGCGGCGTTCTCGACTTCCAACTGGCTGTTGAACGAACGGGAGAGGATCCACCGCCAGAGAACATCCAGCGATGCTTTGTACAATTCCTGAAATTCGGTTTCGTCCATACTGGCGAAGGAGATACTGCGGGGGTGCTTTTTCAGCGTGCCATCCGGCAACTGTATGGCGTCATAGTGCCCGGCTTCGACAATGACCCAGGCGCGATAAGCATCAAAGGATTTGCAGATACTGATGCTACCGGCACGCTTCTCGGCTATGCGGTCGAGGTATTGCTCAGCGGCATCGAGAAACGCTGATTCACTCCCGCCATATGCCGCGAGGTATTTCGCATAGCCGCATACCAGCCGACGCTCATTGGACGAGATCGCCCCGCCGGTAGGTTCCCAGTAATCGAAGCCGAGATTGAGCAAAGCGAAGTAGCGGCGGTGAAAGGCCGGATTGCGGACGAGCTTATACTCGGCCTCCAGGACGGCGCCGAGCTTGCATTTTGATTGCAGGAAATCGCTGGTCTCCTGCGTTGCAGGGATCAGTATGCCTTGGGACTGCTTTACTAAGTGCAATTGCGCCATCGGTTTTCTCCGTGGCGCAGTAGGTTAACGGTTGTTCAGACCGTTGATTTCATATTATCAGAAGGTGGGATAACTCGGTAGCCGAGGCGATGCAGAAAACTGGTCATTGTGTTGAGATTAAATACTCCCTCGTCCTCAAGTAGCGGCCGCATAGAGGTAATTCCGCTAGCCGTGTACACCAGAGCTCGGCCTGCCGCCCTGATGCTGCCTACGACTTCACCTGTAGAACGTTTAACCAGATCGTAATACTCGTCACTCTCACTGCGCATCCCTACCTCCCGGAAGCAAATCTTTATACTGTTTATCCATACAGTATAAATTAATGTTGAATCACTTACATGTGAAAATTACACGGTACGAGGGATATGATGACAGATGAAGATCGCCCTACAAGCCCCTATTTTCAAAAGAGATTATCAAAATTGAAAGTTTGGGAGTTTTGTTTAACTTTCCTGGCTAACGGAGTTAAAAGCTTTGCGCGGTTGTCGAGGGCATATCTTGTGTATCGTACAAGCCCCTATTTCTCTCGAACACAGGGAAAAGCGTAATTTCGGTATTAAATTAACGTCGATGGGATTGAGATAGCAGGAAATACTAGCAAGCCAGGTAATGCACATTTTGTATAGGGCGCAACCCCCTATTTAACCAGAGATTTCTTTCTGCTGGCACAACCCTGGCAAGCTTGCCCCCTCACTTGCGATGATACTTAGCGAACGGTGAATGCAGAAAATCGCCGGTGACTTTCGCCATCGGTGACAGGTGTTGCTTTAAGATTTTGTGCGCCATGTGTCCCCACTTGGCGCCGGATAACAGTTGTCAGTTGTTCAGGCTGACAGTGGAATTGTGGCTGGTTGGTAATGGAAAATCAAAGCTAATGATTTTTTTTCTTAGGATATTTCTTTTCGTAAGTTTTAACCTTCTTCTCCATCGTAGGAATGGTCCATTCGCATAAATCACCATCCGGGAATTTGTTTTGCTTTCTTACGTCCTCTGCGATTTGTGCAGCCTTAAGGCCAAGAAGTGAATATTGATATTGACGCGTTTCAAAATAATCCTTGTAGTCAGGAGGGTACGCCTCATACTCCCAGGATGCGGAAACTTTTCTTCCTGCTTCTTTCTGTTCTGCCGGTAAACTGCATACCCGATACATAATGTCGGAGCTAAGTGACCGCCAATTACCCTTAATCGATGTGTAGTCAAGCAGTTTTGGAGGGGAGATGGCTGACTGAGCTTCCCCTTGTTCGCCGGTGTACTCACCATCGTCAGTTGCTACTTCTGCGCATTTTTTCGCATAATCTTCAAGCAGGAATATAAGTTCAGCGCAAATAAACTTCCTTTCAGGTGAAGATTGCTTATTCTCTTTATACCAGCCTATATAGTGATTCGTAATATGGCCTATGACAGCACCAACTGCACCACCAATCATTGAGCCAACCCATGCATCCATGAAAGCACCTATTTTTTGTTAGCCTCTTCCATTTCAATGTAACGTGGATCGCTGGCCCGAGGAAGCTGGATACTCTGCTCACGGTAGTAGCGGACACGCTCCATGAAGTATTCGCGCAGGAAGTGACTTTAACGGTCTGGACGGTCGAAAGTTTATTGTACTCCGAGAAATACCAGGCTTTCCGGGCTCAAACTTACACTTTCTCACTGCTGATTTAGTTACTGTAAAAAAGACCTCATCACCAGTTGTCTCGACAGAAGTGACTTCCTCCTTTTCATTAACTGAGGCAGCGTATTTTACAGTGCCGCCAATCCCTAGAGCTTTTGCGGAAACAGGATAGAGTGGGAAAGGACAACTTATTCGTACAGGTATTGTTTCTTTCGGATTTTCAACAGCAAATGCCATGTTTGATATAAGCACTGTACAAACCAGAAGTAATATATTTTCCGTCGGCGGTACCAATTGTTATGTTTTTGAGCGAAGAACGGCATGTTCAGACGCTCTTTGTACGCAACGCAGGAGGCGGCAAGGTCAACGTTGACCTTGTCCTGCTCTTCCGGGCTTTTTGCTGCGATGTTCCACTTCGACATAAGAACCCCCTCGATAACTTAAGGGGATTATACATCACTACCAATCAGATTTTATTCCTGTGGCAAGCCATTCGGCATGACCGAGTTTATAGCCTGGTTATCCTCTCCAAAACGCTATCGCTCAAATATGGCGGGGTTTCGCACATCGGACATACAAAGCCCATCGTGGAGGGAAATCTGGTCGATTTTTCCGGGCGGTACAACAAACACACCTCAACCGACGCAAGCTCAGGACGAAAAAAAACCACCTTTAAGGTGGTTTTCTTAGAGTTGTTTTACGCAGCTGGAGGTGGGTAAACTTCCTCATGAACAGACTGGATTTTATCCATAGCTTCCTTGGCGATATTTATCACCGTCTCAGCATCAGACCTGTGCATGTCTCGGTTGAGGCTATAATCAGCCCATTTTCTTTGAACATGAAGATGGTGCAAATAAGCCCCTATTTTTTTGAGCCCATCTTTATCGTAAGGTTCCTTTTTACACCGAGTCGGACTCATCAAATACTTTCTCACCTCTTCGTGAGAGTCCTGTACGTAACAGTGTTCAAGCTTGCCGCTGATCTCATGGTATACGCCATAGTAAGAGCGGCCAACGGCATTCCTATAACCAATTTCATCATTGAATTGAAGACATTTTTTGGCAAACTCAATGAAATCCTGCCCAGATACGCTCATAGCCCCACCCCTCTCAATTCGGTGCTTTTAAACCACGAAGTAAAAGGACGATCAATATAAGCGTCATCAGCAAGCATAGAAATCAGCTCTAAATTCAACGTTGTGAGCACGTTCGCGTCTTGGGTTTCGGCACAAACGATCAGGGCATTGTCATAACCACCAGAGAGGAAATACTCCACTCCAACACAGTTCACGCCATGATCATTAGCAATTTTCTCAGCCGCATCGCAGAGCTGTTCGATCTCAGATGAAGTCAGCTTAGTGGCCTCTTTGAATTGAGCAATAATTTCCACCATTCGCGCGCCCTCCTTCTCAAGGTCTTCCCGTTCCTTACCGTCGAGAAATGCTTTCAACTTAACGGTAAACCTTTTGACAAGCTTTTCATTGCCTACACAAAACGCCGCATTTCGGGCCATCTTCCAAATTCGTTGACTGCTGAACAATTCAGCCAATCGAAACACTTCCATTCGATGGAAGAGGTTATGTGCCGAGCAACTCAGATATCCAACATAGTTACCTGCCACAATTGAGGAATTGTCACCTGCTGTAACCATAGCATCTTTGAACCACTCAACAGCTTCATCATGCTTATGCAACGCAACCTTTAGTAATGCAGTTACATAAGAACGAGATTCAACGTGCAATGCCGCGATCTCGCGCTCAATTTCCAACACATCAGACTCAGATAACTGAGATTTAGAGTCTATATAGGATGTTAGCTTATCGACCAACTCTTGGTGTTTAGTCTTTGGTTGAGCCTGCATTTTATTGATTACTCTTTGAAATTTTTGTTTTTATTTTTTATGAAGATTCACATCACTGAATCTGTGCAAAAGATTTTAACAGGTAACGGGACCTTGTCACGGGAAACACAGCGAAAAAGATGCGATTTTTAACAATCCCTCAAAATATCATGGCTTAGGAAGCGTTGCATAAAATGCCCTTCTTTATGAAAGAGCATTATCACACAAAGTAAGATCGTTTCTTTTGCCTTTCAAGCTCTAAATTAACGCATGACCAGCTCAAGTTTGCGCTCACCGGCGGCGGACTGCCGCGCGCGCTGCGCGGCTTTGCATTCTGCGGTGGATTGACCGTTAAGCTGCTTCCAGTTTCTGACACATCTCCGGTAAATTAGCCCTCACCAGCGCCTCGGCGAACGGTGGCGGCACTGCGTTGCCACAGCGCGCAACCTGTTTGTCCTTCGCGTACTTCACGCTGCGGTAGTCCCGGTCAATGATGTACCACTCTGGGAAGCCCTGCGCCGTATAAAGCTCGCGCGGCTGCAGCATGCGCATCCCGATATCAACGATCCGATACGTCACGCCATCGATTTCAACCAGGCCGGTACTATCCTCTCCGCAATACTCTTTCAGGAACGCCAGCACCTGCTGCGCACGCTCTTCGTCGTAGTCCTCAACCGCCAGTGTCGTTTTAACCTCTCCAACATGCTGACCTCCAGCAGTGATTGTCGGCATCGGTTCACTGGTGCGCTGACCATCGCGGCAGGTACCGCGCAGCTTAACCAGATGAGACGTAACCAGTGCATGGTGATCGACTGTGGTAACCGAGTGCGCAGGTTCGTCCAGTCCAACGCCCGGGCCGGTATAGTTCCCGCCGTAGTGTTTCGCCAAAAACGCAGTTGTTACGGCAAATTTATTGCCACCAGCTACAACTGTTCCCAGCGGTTTACCCAGATTTAGAACGCGCAGCGACTGTCCTACACGTTCGCCATACCCCATCTGAATAAGTGTGGCCGCGACAAGTTGTGACTTCCCCCCGCCGCCAGCGGTAATTGTTGCGCTGGGTTTATCCGCCCGGTGGCCGACGCTGGCGCCGAATTGCCGCACGATAACTGGCGCAACCAAACATGACCGAGACTGTTTAAGGATGGTATGGGCTGGTTTATTCAGAGGCCGCGGTTTCGCCTGGTACTCACTGCCACCATTGCCAGCGAGGAAAGGTGCCAGCGCGGCTTCGACGATGCCCAGCGCATGCCCATTTCCGCCAGGGCGCTTTGACGTGCCAGCGGTGACTGTCGGTACCGGTTCAGTGACTGGCTGTCCGGTGGCACCGGTGCGGAATTTTGTCAGATGCGGTATCGCAATTGCGTAGCCGTGGGTTTTCGTAATCGTCTGCAGCGGTTCAGAAAGTGCCTGCCCCCTGAAACAGTCATATTTACCGCGGGTGGTGGTGTGATTGCATTTCACGATAAACGGCTCATCGCTGTCGACAACATACCGCTGAATGCCGCGAGCGATACGTTTGAGCGTGTTTTGCGCCAGCGGTTTTCTGCGGTCGAAAATAGATGGTGCCGGAATTGACCAGTCAATGCATTCTGCCGCAGTGCGAAACGGCGCCAACTTGCCTGCCAGCACCGCCGCCGATTTCGGATCCCCGTGGGTGGCTTCCGGCCAGACTATCGGCTGCCCATCCCGGCGCATAACCATGAAGAACCGTTTTCTAATCGTTGGCGCACCGAAGTCACAAGCGCGCAGTTCGCGATACTCAACGACATACCCCAGACCTTTAACCAGACGCGCGGCATCCTCACTTTCGAGAGAAATACCCAAGAATTCACAGCACTCCTCCAGTGCCGGGTGATCGGGAGATATCCCAGTAGTCAGCATAGAGACGAAAGCCCGGAAGGTTTCGCCAACGCGCGCCGGATCCGGCCGCATTTCTACCGCCAGCAGAGGCCCCCACGTTTTAAACTCTTCCACGTTCTCAAGCATCATTACCCGCGGTTCAACATCAAGCCCCCAGCGCAGAGCAATCCACGCCAAACCGCGAATCGCCTTTTCTACCGGCTTAGCCCCTTTCGCCTTTGAGAAGTGCCTGCAATCCGGGCTAAGCCACGCCAGGCCAACGCGACGGCCAGCGGTCGCAACTTTTGGCCGGATGGAATATACAGACTCGCAATAATGCAACGTGTCCGGGTGATTCGTGGTGTGCATCGCGACAGCATTGGGATCGTGGTTAATCGCAATATCCACGCTGCGGCCGGTCGCCATCTCGATACCCGTACTCGCCCCGCCGCCGCCAGCAAAATTGTCTACGATGATTTCACTATCTCTCACGCGTATTCCTCCATAGCGCTGGCCAGCGAACGGGCCGCGGCGATAATTGACGGTACCGGCATTTTTTCAAGCCACATTCGGTTGATATGGTGCTGTAATCGGCGCTGGTGGTGCACCGGGAGTACCCCGGCGCTTTCAACCTCTGAGAAGACCATACAGACCTCGGCGGGCCATACAGTTTCAGGCACTTCCACCAGCAACAGTTGTTCCAGCTCCAGAATGCGTTTACAGGCGTATTCCAGTGATGGTTCCACTATTTCACCTCCTGCGGGGCGGCTGCGATCATGGCGGCACGCAACTTGCCAGGCACATCAGCCCACACGCCAGAATAATAACTAGTGTTAGGATCGGTATGCTCCAACAGGTCTTCTATCGCCGAAGCGGCCATACTCAGCAGACCATCAGGCACTACCGGCGCTGGCTGCGTGTGGCGATAGAGCGTGGTACCAACAGGAAGCGCGCTGTCAATTACCGAGGTGTCATTGCCTGGGCGGCTCGATAAAACTTCAGCCACCGGCTCTCTTTCGATCTTTCGGCGTTCCTGTAGCTCTGCCGCCATCGAGACAACCTCGTCGCCAAACGGCGTGTACTCCTCTCCTCTGGTTTGGCAGAAATTACGCTTCGCCAGTTGCGCCAGGCGCTTGTCTGTTAACTGGTTATTGGTCATTGGTTGGCTCCTTCAGAAGACGAAATCGACAGTGAACTCATGGCCGCATTCAGGACATGCCGTTTCATAGTCGCGCGTAGCAACGGTGTTTGTTTCGCAAGCCTCGACGGATGAAGCACCGTCAACCAGTTCTGGACGTAAATCAAAAGCGTGTTGGCAATTTGGGCATTGCGTATCGAGAGATAAACTCCACTCTGCTGTTGTATCTGCCATCTACTCAGCCTCCCCGTGCACTTGCTTCGCCAAGCGTTCAGCTTCCCGAAAATCCCAGTCAACGCGGTGAGCGATATCTATTGCCGACCGCACGGAATACTCAACCATCATGTCCAGCTTCTGAATTGTCAGCGTCATGTCTGGGTTTCTGGCCAGTATTTCGGCCCGTTGAATCTGCCAGTTATTGCAAGCCTCAAGTAATGAGTTCGCCATCACTCAGTCTCCCATCCATATTTCAGGCCACCCAACAATCACAACTGCTGTCGAAGCGTTCCAATCCTCATCATCACACTCTCCATGTCCGAAATTTTCTTTCGCAACAATTTGAGCATCGAGATGGTCTTTTGCTTTAACCTGAAAATCGTAATAGCCGCGGTCAGTATTAAGGACTACCGTGAATTTTTTTAACGCCTTAGCCATCTAGTCATCCCCCTCACACCGGAAACCAGCCAGACGAACCTGCCGCTTAGCGAGCGTAATAGCTTCTTCATACGCCTTTTCTTCCTCAGTCCAGTAGCCATTTGTTTTCGGCAGCTGCACGGGATTAGCTAGCTTTGACTCCAGCTCTATGATGCACTGGCGGAGCACTTCTAACTCGCTATCAGCCTCAATTAACAGAGCGCGAAGCTCCGGGGCTTTCTCGTCAGCATTCCGACGCAACTGGGTAACTTCGTCAAACAGAGCACATGCGATATTCCCCTGCTGAGTTGCCGCGGCCTGCGTCTTCTCCAGCGCCTCTACCAGCGCGAGAGCTTCAGCCTCTTTCAGCACCACTGTGTCAAAGTTTTTAAGCTGCTTTTTGATTTTGGCAATCAGCGCCAGTTCGGTGATATCAGTCATGCTGCAGCCCCCTTCACGAAAATTACCCAGTGCGTTTTGTCCGCTTTCCCTGTGCGTTGCCAGATGGCCGGCTTCTCATCTGTCAGCGCCAGAATCTGGCTAACCGGTAACTGGGTTTCGTTCCATTTGAAGATGAGTACGCCGTGTGGCCGCAGCACGCGAAACGCCTCTTTGAATCCTGCGCGAATGTCGGCACGCCATGTTTTTTTGTTCAAGCGCCCGTACTTTTTACCCATCCACGCGGTCTGCCCGACGCGCTCAAGATGTGGCGGGTCAAACACAACAACTGGAAATGAGGCATCAGCGAACGGCAGCGCACGGAAGTCGGCAACGAGGTCAGGGCTGATAACCAGGCTGCGACCGTCGCACAAGGTATGCTGCTCGGCGCGGATATCGGCGAACACTGCACGCTCGTCCTGTTTGTCGAACCAGAACATGCGGGAGCCGCAGCACATGTCGAGAATGGATTGTTCGCTCATTTGGCCCCCTCGCGCAGCGCCGCATAGATGGCATCCAATGCCTTGCGCTTATTCAGATATCCACCGCCTACCCATTCACCGTGCAGCAGGGCGTAATATTTACCATCGTCTTCATGGAACGGGCCACGAATTGACCAGTCCGTCGTAACGGCGTTGACGACATCCTCTACCTGATGAAATTTCAAAGGGTTCATTTGGAGGCCTCGCGCAGCTGCTTCACATAGGCATTAGCCAGGGAAAGGTAAGCCAACTCTGACACTGCGTCGCTTTCATCGAAAACCTTATGCGTGGTATTGGATACGAACTCCTCCACCCCATCAGCCTTAATCACGGCCAGATAAGCGGAGGTTGCGGGAGTTTCCATCGCAGTTTTCAGTACATCGACGTACCATTCGTGGTACCGGTAATCCAGCATCCCGTCGGCCTGTTCAATCCACATATCGGATGTGGTAGCAAATTCGGCAGCCTGCTTAAGCGCAACATTCTCTGCAGCCAGCTGCGTCACCCAGTCCTGCAGGTCCACGCCAGCTGGGCACCCGACAATCTCCCGGCACTTCTCAATAGTCAGTGCCAGTGCTGTTAATTCGTTCTCGTTATTCATGCTATTGCCCCTGGATCTGCTGAATGATTTTTTTGTGCTTACCCAGCTCACGGATCGTGCCACGCAGCTTTTCAAGGCGGTTTAACTTCGTTTTTGCCTTACGAATTTCCTGCGCGACTTGCGCCAGGGTCGGTACGTTTAATTCGCCCAGGGGTTTAATCAGCGCCGGGATGCTTAGGACAAATTCTTTCGTCTGGATCGGGCTCTCTTCCGCCTGAAAGGCCGACTCTTCAGCATGTGCTGTCAGGCCCCAGGTAACGCCCTTACCCACTCCGTTCTTCACGATTCGTCCCTGCTTCTCAAGCACGCGTAGCGTAGATGTCATTCCCCTGGCGTCGCCCTCCAGTGCTTTGCCAATATCAGCGGCCGTCATTTCGCCCTGCTGGCGTAGCAGGCCTGAAATCTTCTCGAATTCGGCATCGAGATCGAGGCGCTCAGGACGGCGTTGAGTGCTTACCTTCGTTAAATTCTTTGCCCGAAAAACTGGCTTAGTGATTACGACCGCCTCCGGTTTTACTTCGGATGTGAACGGAACCAGCAGTGTCCAGTAGCCGTTGATATTGGCTATTTGATCCAGTTCTTCATGTTCACGGAGCATGGCCAGTACTTCGATAGGCTCAATTTTCATGCGAGCCGCAATTTCGCGCGCAGTGGCCTTTCCGGTCGCTTTTAAAACATCGATTACAGTTTCCATATCGGTCCCCATGATTTATTTCACTGCGCGCGACTGGTGCGCGTTTTTGCAGTAGTTGAATCGCTTGAGATCAAAATCTATGGTTGCCCGCAGGTCCGGGAACAATCCAAGATGGCCGTAGCGAATGACACACCCGGTTTCTACAGCTGCGCGAAAATATTTCGCGGCGGTATCCCTATGCATGTTCAGCTCAGCGCAGGCCTCTTTCACGGTCAACCGCCCTTTTGCCCTGGTGAGTTCGATAATCTTCTGAATACATTCCTGTTTTTGTTCGCTGGATTTGTAAGCCATAAAATTTCCTCACTTAACAACGCGCAAATGGCGCACGTTTTTGCGGTGACTATCCCAGTCGAAATTGGCCCAGATCCCGCCGTCCATCTGCAACCTATCCATAACCCTGTCACCAAGAGTGCTGCACAGGTCCGAGTGGTTCAGATTCGTCAGAATGCCTACCGGCCGCATTGACGATAGCCGTCGGTCGATAACCTGGTTCAGAATGACCTTTTCGCCGCTGCTTCCGCGCTGAATGCCCACTTCGTCAAGCACCAGCAGATCCACCCGGCAAAGATCGTCCAGTAGTTCCGCTTCCGACTTGCCTGTGTCGTAGCATTCCCGAACCCGTAGCATCAGGTCAGGAATGGTCACCACCAGGACGGTATGCCCGCGTTGAAGCAGGAAATTACCGATCGCCGCGGCCAGATGGTTTTTCCCGGTTCCCGGCTTGCCACTGAATACAAAACTGGTGAACCCGTCGCCGAAGTTCTGCGCGTAACTTTTTGCCAGCGTTAATGCCCGGCGCTGGCCATCGCCGTTAACCTGGTAATTTGCGAACGTGCAGCTGCGATGCAGATCCTGAATGCCAGCACGCCCAAAAATTTTCTCAGCGCGGGTTTTCTGGTTTTCCCGTTCCAGTTCCTCGCAGCGCTTCCGACCTTCAGACTCCTGCCAGGCGCGCCATTCTGCGACAGTGCCGAATTTTGGTTGCACGCTTGCCGGAATGATTCGTTTCAGGCGCTCAAGCGCGCTGCCGGTACTAACAATGTTTTTCATCGCTACCCCTGGAATCCCGATGGGATGGTTTTGTCAGGCTCCGAAATCTGATTGAGATCACGTCCGCATGGTGCCTGGTGAATCGCCCACGGTTCGCTGAAATGCATTCCGGGACCAAAAAATGTTTTTGCCTGTTTTACGTACTGCGTGTTCAGGCTTCCCTCGGCCGTAACGAAAGCCGCATAACGCTCCACGCCAGAAAACATTTCCTCTGCGGATGTTCCATCCCTGATACGGGCATGCCAGGCCTTGAAGGCATCGGATTTGCTGTTACCCCCTGCTCGCCTGGGATAAATCGCCCAGACCTGTTCAAACTCAGCCGGGTATATTTTTTGGGGAACGGGTTTATCTCCTTCACCCTGTCCATGGTCGTATGGGGGGGTGGCGGAGCCATGCCCCATATTCTTTTCTTCCTGTTCCTGTTCCTGTTCCTGTTCCTGGTTAAGGAAGGGTTGCAGAACCCTTTCGGAGCCCTTTAGTTTCGAGGTGCTGATGTGGGATATCGCCGAGGCTAAAACCCGCGCCAGTTCTGGCTTAATCGTGGATTTGTCCGGCACCTGGTCAAACAAACGCAGTGCTGCAATCCCCTGATTTGGGTTCTCAACAGGATTCCAGGATAAAAAGTTGCGTATTAGTACCCATTTCGAGGAAGAATCACGCGTTGCAAAACCGTTAGACGACAGTTCATCAAACCCTTTCGAAACCCTTTCAGAAGTCCATGAAAGGTCTTCCGAAACATATCCATCAGGCAGCCGAAAACACCCGATCATGTTCGTGTGTTGACCAGTGAGCAGGTACAGTGCAAGCAGCCGGGCATCATCAGAAACCCGGCGCATTCCATCGCTAATCCAAAATGATGTATGCACCTTGCCGTAATCACGCATAGAGACCCCGTTATTGCTTAAACTGGTGTGTTTTCATCACCCAACACCCACCGCAAAGCCGCGGCATAGTCGCCGCTGGCGGTTTGAAGTGCTTGGGTGATTTCCTTACGGGATTTGAGACGCGGCTTTGTGTCTCCGAGAACCTGGCGCTGCCGACGGGCTTTTTCGTGACCGGTTACCCCCTCTGCTGCCGCCTCTAACTGCTTGACTGTCTCCCGCTGTTTCTCCGGAGGCATATCGACGAGCTGGCGCGCTTGTGTGACCGTTACTTTCCCGGACTCAACAGCTGTCTGAACGGCCTGTGTCGCATCCAGGAGCGCCACGGTAGCCTGGACAGTTTTAACGCTACAGCCGAAAAGCAGAGCAACATCATTTTCGTCATGCCCGTATTCCATCTGCTGGACCATTTTTTTGGCCCGGCCCAGTGGGGTATCTGGTTGCGTTATTTCATTTTCGCTGACCATGTATTTGGCCATTTGCATTGCAGACCCGCGCTTGGCAATACCTGGTACCGGCCAGGGCTCTAGCCCTGCTCGCTTCCGCCTTGCATTTGCCTCTGTGGCGTTCTTCACGCGCTGCCGACCAGCTACCACACACGTTTTCCCGGATTCCGGGTCTTTCCACACGATAATGGGTTCGATTACACCGAGTTCCATGATGTTGAGGATCACCGATTCGCTCAGTGGCAGGTGTACGCGCTCGTCGTATAGCGGGTGTGATGTGTCGGTTACCAGATGCAACTTTTCCGGTTCGAAAAACAGGACGTTGCTTTTGCCGCTGGCGCCGTAAGCGTCGATCGAATTTTTAGCCATGGGCGCCCCCGTTATTGATATTGGTGTGTTTCGTGTTCATAATCTCCCCTGTGAATTGATCCAGTCATTTCGCATAGAAAGCCGTTGGTGTTCGCGCACCGCGGCTTTCGCCTTTTTTGGCTTTCGCATCACATGCCCCCCAGCATCGAAGTAACCATGCTCATCAGAACGCCAGCCTGCTCAGGCATAAGCCGAAATAACGAGGCAATCCCTTCGCTAACCTCTTTTAATTTCTGGTGTTCCGGAGCGTTCAACATCACGGCCTGTTTGGCTTCCGCGCACTCCTTGATAGCTGAAGCCAGACGCGACAAAGCATCGTCCTGCGGCATCAGTCGGTGACGAAATTCGAGAGGAAGTACAGCTAAGATCGCCGGGGTTAATTGCCTGATATTTTCTCGGGCATATTCCGTTTCACCATCGAGCCAACGGAACAACTTCTGACGTCTACGACTCAGTTCTGAAGGAAAATCCAAACCGCCACCGCCCTGCCGCTCCCATTCTTCAATGACCAGAGCAGCGACGACATCCTGGTTATCCAGTGACGCTGACCAGGCACGGATAACGGCGCGAAGTTGATCATGAGTAAACAGGCGGTCGGACTGATTGCGGTTTATCAGCCTGGGGCTACTGGCTCCGGTATTCTGTCGGAAATGAAGTGCGTGCATCGTCATCCCTCCCGACTTGGAAGCCCGTCAGTCGGGTTCGGGTAAAGATCGGGACGTAGTTCATGCGGCGTAACGCCTGTAGCCTGAAAAATAGAGGAAATGCGTCCTTGAGGCACAATCCCCCCACAACGTTTTTTCCAATGACTAATTGTCATTGATGAGACGTCCAATTTTTCAGCCAACTTTTTTGCGTTACCGGCATTTTTTATGGCTTTCTCTAATGCATTCATAAGTGACTCCCTATAAGTTACGAAACAAATTAAACATTATGTTTATTTTAATGTCAACTTTATGAATGTTGTTGGCGTAAACATTTAGTTTAAAATCGTGATATATGAGAAAAAATACGCACCAAGCAGATAACCCGCAGGTTCAGCGGCTTAACGAAATCATTGAGAAGAAGCGCATATCTAAAGCGGATATCGCGAGGATCTGTGGTGTGAGCTCGCAATCTGTTAACAACTGGTTTGTCCGAGGTGCAATAGGAAAAAGCTCCGCGATAAAACTCGCCGATGCGCTTGGGGTCAGCCTTGAATGGGTTTTAGGTCAGGATGTGGATCCTAAAGACGGGTTAAGACCAGACGAACGTCGCCTGCTGGAGCTCTACAACCAACTGCCAAACGATGAAGAACAACAGAACATGCTGCGGGTCGTCTCTCTACGCCTGAAGGAGCTGGACGAGCTGTACGCGAAGTACATGGGGCGGCGGGTTAAGGGTGATACGGAATAACTAATGTATACAAAGAAGATCTGTAGCAACCAATAAAAACTATAAATCTATCAATGCCTAATTGGTTATAAGGTTTAACGTTGACTATACCAACTATCTCTCTGTGGAATGAGATGGGGGTAATCCCCCCTATGGATGAGGCAGACCCTACTAGCCATGCGCGCTCGCCATACAAAATGGATATAGTGCGTTTTGTAAGTATGTTTGCGCTTAGCCCAGCAAGAATGAAGATACTCAAAGGATTTCTTGATTTTCGTATGTCGTTAAGCCAAGCGGGGTTAGTTGAGGGTTTTCAGTGGGTAGATGGCAGCTTCACAGAAAACATTGAGCTAATTGAGAGAAGACCTCCAAATGATGTTGATGTTGTTACTTTTTTTCAATTCAGCGATGGTGATGATGATGCGACGGTAATTGGTAGAAATCCTGAACTGTTTAACCATGACCTTGTTAAAACTAAGTATTTAGTTGATTCATACTATCAGGGGCTTAATGCTCCAAGCCATGAGCTTGTTGAAATGACTGTATATTGGTACAGTATGTGGGCTCATAAACGTGACTTGTCATGGAAAGGTTTTATTCAAATCCCATTGAACCCACAGCTTGATGTTGTGGCAATGACTATACTTAATTCTGCCACTACTGGGGAGGTAAACAATGAATCGTAATGATTATGTTTTCGCTCTCAGTGAACGCGAGCAAATAAGTAACTTATTAAAAAACATGCCAATCGGTCAGTCCATTAGCAGGAAAAGCTTAGAAGATCGATTAAAAAATGTTGAAAGAATAATTTCTCAAGCTGACGTTCGAGAGCATGAACCGACGCATGCGGTGTTAACCTTTAGAGGTCCTACAGTCATTGGTACTCACGGGATTTCAGCAGTGTTTGGGTCGAAAGCTGTATCCTGTTTTAATGATGCAATAGCCTATGTGGCAAGTGCCTTTAACGGCCCTCTACCAGCATCAGGAAGGATACCAAACATTGAAAATAACCGCCTGATGATCACAGCATCAGCAAGGGGTTCTTTTGGGTTTGTACTTGAAGAGTTCCGACCTGATGCGCCACTTACATTCGATGAAGAAACACCAGTCTCTAAAGCTATTGATAAGACAAGAAAAATATTGCAGGCCAGCTTAGATAATGATGATGAAGAGCTTTCCGACGCTTTAGAAAATTTAGATTTTCGTGCGATAGAAAAAATCCGTAGTTTCATACATTATCTATATGAAAATAAAACTGTTTTTACTTTAAAAAACAATGACTTCAATATTGTTTTTAGAGAGCCAAAGCAACTCGAAGTTGTCTACAATCAACTAAGTAGCGATAACATTAAGCAGGAAAAGATTGTTGAAACAGTGATATTTTTAGGCACTCTTCCTAACAAACGCCAGTGTGAGTTTATTGTGCTGGGTAACACCGACATTAAGACAGCAAGTATCGATAAAGCAGTTGGTGATCCTGGTATCATTAACAAACATTTAGGTGTTACTGCTTCTGCGGTATTTGTTAGAAAAACCGTTGGTAATGGGAGACCTAGATATACATTAGTGTCTCAACCAGAGTGGAAATCTGGCTCTAACATTTAGAATACTAGCCCGGCCATAGTGCCGGGTTTTTATTGCCCTTTACTTACATATTCCGCAGCAGCCCTTTGTGAATCATGTTACTACCGCTCTGCGCTTCGCTTCCAGCTCATCAACAATAGCATCCCAGCTTATCACTATTCCGTTAATTATCAGACTGGCAACCGCCCCGCCCACCTCGCCAGCGATGAACGCTGCGCGGTCTTCCTCCAATTCGTCATGCTCCATAACCCACCTCACTGAATCTCCCAACCAAATAACAGTTCAAAAAACATACTAATCATACCTTCAATTCACACCGAATAAACTTTTTGTTTATTTACATAAACTCATTTTGTTGACACGCGAATAAACATTGTGTTTAATTACTTTGCAGCAACAAACCACCCAGGCAGGACGCCCACGAAGTAGCGGCCCGGCGCATACGAAGACCGGGATGAGGTGGATAAATCAACGCGCAGTAGGTTTAACGTTCGGCTACCCGGCCTTAAGGGACAGAAGAAAACTAATCAGCAGGCTTTGCAATGCGGTGAATGCGGCTATGCGCACGCGGCTCAGTTAAAGCAGTACCACCGATTCCCTGGTGGGGTGGAAAAGAAGCTGCCGACAGTAGTTGTTAACTGGCTACCGTCACCGGGAGGCACCCGGCACCGCATTGCAAAGCCTGATTAATGGTTAGTCAGCAAGCACCGTTTGCCGCGTTAAGGCAGGGGCTGAAATGAGTAAAAACGGCATTCGCTCTATGGTCATTTCGGTAGTTATCGGCCTGCTGTTTTGGGCCGCCGCTTACAAACCAATGGTAGGGGTAATTTCATGGTTGATTATGCTCGCCAGTCCGCTCGTCAGCAGGCTGTTCGCCTGACTAAAAGCGAGGCTTTTGCTCGCAGGGTTTGTTATCAGATCGCAAAAACCGGCTTTTTTTTTCGTCGACTAGGCGCCCTGCTTGCCCAGAAAGGTGACCCGTCATGAGCACAATGTACGCGCTGATGCTCACCGTCGGCATGTTAACTGGCGGGAATCAGGATGTATTGCTCGGTGTTTACGACAGCGAGATGGCCTGTAAGGCCGCAGCTGCTGAACAAGGTGTACCTGGCGATTGTTACCCGCTCAAGGGGATTTTAGAAGAACACCCCGCCGCATTCACGGCGCAAATGTAGGAGGCATGGTGCAAAAGATATGTGCTTACTGCCGCAAACCGATCGAGGAACGGGAAGAAGTAAAAATGACCATCCTCATCATTCACGGCGCGCAGCAGGTACGACGTGAAAGAACGTACTGTTCGAAACGTTGTGGCGAATATGACGCCATGGCTAACGAGGCCTAACGTAAAACCCGCCGAAGCGGGCTGTACGTCCGGTGACACCGACCAAAGTTCCACCGGAAATTACCCAAAACCAAAGAACACCCAATGGGCGCTATCAATGGCCCGTGGATTCTAACATCCAAAATCGAGGCTACGACATGGAATTTTTTAATCTGATAAAGGCCACTCAAAAATCAGGCAAGCCTGACGGCGTTATCTGGCGCACAGCGAAATCTGAATCTCGCGCTAACCTGCAGCTTGACGTCGACCTGGAAGATGCAGGCATCGAAACTGGCCGCGGTCATGACTACATGAAGCCAATCCGTACCGACTTCCCGGTATTTAACGACCTTCCACCAGAAGGTGTGCTTGATTTCGAATGGTGCACTCGTTACGAACTTGCCGAGGACGGTCGCACCTGGCAATTGAAAGCGGGCGCCGTTCCGGCCGACGGATTTCACAAGGAAGAAACGACGCCGGGCGATGAAGCCATCATTGTAGAGGGTGTTGATACAACAACTGGCGAAATTGTTGGCATTCAGTCCGGCGCTGACAATACCGATATCACTGAAGACGACGACAGCACAACTCTCTACCCGGTAGTGAAATTGCGTAAGCCGCAGCGCATTATCTCGCAGTTTATCAACGAAGCGCTGACACATCACGTCAGCCAGGAGCAGCGGATCCAAATCGGCACGATGGAGATGGATACCGACAACTATTACATCCATAACCTGCTGCTGGCGGCGCAGAACATTCCTGAAATCGAAAATCTCACCACGGCTAATCTGTGGAAGCTGACAGATGCCGTGAAGAAAGTCTTCCCGACTGATAAACGAACTGAGCTCGGGCTGATGCTTAATTTCCTGACGTTATGGCTGGAAACTCCACATATTGATCGCGGGATTCTGGTAAAAGAATGGGCTTCAGGTAATCGTATTACCTCAGTACAGCGCACTGATACCGGCACAACTGCCGGAGGCGGTAACCAGACAGATCGTAATCCAGATTACACGCATACCCTGGATACGCTTGACGTTGAGATAGCTCTGGCAACCCTGCCGATGGATTTTGATATCTACAATTTCCCGGTTTCCGTTCATCGTCGTGCAAAAGACATCATTGCAGCCAAAGAAAGTCCGTGGAAAGAATGGTCGGCTGCGCTGCGTAAAACACCAGGCATCCTTGATTATTCTCGCGCGGCAATCTTCGCCATGATCCGTGGTGCTGGCGATAACGTTCATCATTTCCGGACAGCCTACGCCGGTACGTCAGCTCCTGCCTCACTGAAAGCGTACACGATAGGCCGTCAGCAGAAACGCTAGCTGCTGCGCGTCACTCACCGGAAAATGAGCAGGCTGATGATGTCGCTCTCCAACTCGCGGCCAGCCGCGAGGAATATGTCGAAGGCCTTAGCGACCCGGCAGATCCGAAATGGGTACACGAAGACCTGACAAAAACCAAACAGCCTGAAGTTGCCAACCTTGGCGCCGGTGTGTTCTCGATTGAAGGCCTAATGGCCTCTCCTGCCCCAACAAGCCCTAAAGAAGAGGCCACCAGCAATGTGCAGATGGAAGCGGCTCAGCCGATCAAAGACAAAGTTGAAAATGCGATATCAGCAGGCGAAAGCCCTGATGCAGCTGCTGCGCAAACAGATGCCGTAAATATGCGCGAAATTCTTGCCGCGCGTTGCCCCGACCTTACCGCGGCTATGCTGAATGACCAGACACCGGAAACAATCCCAGAAGCCACCGCCGAACAACCTGACAAGGAACCGGTGACATCTGCATGGCCGGAATACTTCGAGCCGGGTCGTTATGAGGGCGTGCCAAATGAGGTTTATCACGCTGCTAATGGCACCAGCTCCACGATGGTAAAAGATGCTCGTGTATCGCTGATGTATTTCGAAGCACGACACGTTTCCAAAACCATTCAGAAAGTGCGCTCCCCGGTATTGGATATGGGCAACCTTGTGCATGCACTGGCACTTCAGCCTGATGACATGGATAAAGAATTCAGTGTTGAACCAGAGATCCCTGAAGGAGCATTTACCACGACCGCCACGATCCGCGCGTTTATAGACGAGTACAACGCCGGGCTTCCGCCGCTGTTGAGTGCTGACGACATCAAGGCGCTGCTGGAAGCGCACAACGCCACACTGCCGCAGCCGGTTCCGATGGGTGATGACGTTACCCAAACTGGTGAAAACTACATGGCCTTACCCGCTGAGTTTCAGCGCGTTGAAGAAGGCCAGAAAGTTACCGCAGCCAAAATGAAGGCCTGCATCAAAGAATATAACGCCACTCTGCCCGCCCAGATGAAAACCAGCGGCAGCCGTGATGCCCTGCTGGAACAACTGGCGATTATCAATCCTGACATGGTCGCTCAGGAGGCCCAGAAGGCGCAACCGCTGAAAGTCTCAGGCACTAAGGCGGATCTGATTCAGGCCGTGAAATCGGTTAAACCGGATGCCGTGTTTACCGACGAACTACTGGATGCATGGCGCGAAAACCCGGAAGGAAAAATACTGGTTACCCGCCAGCAGATGAGCACAGCGCTGGCTATTCAGAAAGCACTGTTGAATCACCCGACCGCCGGCAAGTTGTTGACGCACCCGAGCCGTGCCGTCGAGGTGAGCTATTTCGGCATTGATGAGGAAACCGGGCTGGAAGTTCGCGTGCGTCCTGACCTTGAAATAGACATGGTCGGTCTGCGCATCGGTGCGGACCTGAAAACCATCAGCATGTGGAACATCAAACAAGAAGGCCTGCGCGCGAAACTGCACCGGGAGATTATCGAGCGCGACTACCACCTCAGCGCAGCGATGTACTGCGAAACCGCAGCATTAGATCAGTTCTTCTGGATTTTCGTCAACAAAGACGAGAACTACCACTGGATCGCCATCATTGAGGCATCCGAAGAACTGCTTGAGCTCGGCATGCTGGAATACCGCAAAGCGATGCGCGCCATAGCGCACGGTTTCGATACCGGCGAATGGCCGGCGCCGATTACTGAAGACTACGCCGAAGAACTCAACGATTTTGATGTGCGCCGTCTCGAAGCGCTGCGCGTACAGGCATAAGGGGGAATAACAATGTCAAATTTAGTCGCCTCAACCGACAACCAGACTCAGAAAATCGACAACGTCTCCATCCTGACGAACGGTGAACTGTTCAACCGCCTGCGCACGCTCTCGGAGGTAATGGCCAATAGTGGAAACTTTGTACCCGAGCATTACCGCGGGAAACCAGATGCGTGTATGGCCGTAATAATGCAGGCGGCGCGCTGGGGTATGGACCCATTCGCAGTTGCACAAAAAACATTCATCGTGGGCAATTCCGGTGTGCTTGGTTATGAAGCGCAACTGGTTAATGCGGTAATCAATACCATGGCACCGACAAAAGACCGCATGCACTTTGAATGGTTTGGAGCGTGGGAGAATATCGTTGGCCGCTTTGTGGAGAAGACAAGCAGCCAGAACAAAAAGTACATCGCGCCGGGCTGGAATTTGAATGACGAAGCTGGCGTGGGCGTTCGTGCCTGGGCAACGCTTAAAGGTGAGTCTGAACCGCGCGAGCTGGTGCTTATGTTGTCTCAGGCGCAGGTCCGTAATTCAACTTTATGGGCCACGGACCCTCGTCAGCAGTTAGCGTATCTCGCTGTTAAACGCTGGGCGCGACTCTACTGCCCGGATGTGATCCTCGGCGTCTATACCGCAGACGAGATTGACGAACGCGAGGAAAAGATTATCAACCCGGCGCAGACAGAAAAAGTCACGCTGAATGAGATAACAAACTCCGTTGGCGCTTCCACCAGCGCGCAAGAGTCTGCATCTAACGTCGACTCTGTTGCGGACGAACTGCGAGACCGGATTGATTCAGCAAATTCTGTTGATCAGGCTAAAGCCATCCGCGCAGATATCGAGTCGCAGAAAGCATTACTGGGTACAGCACTGTTTACTGAACTGAAAAACAAGGCAGTAAAGCGCTACTACCTCGTTGATGCACGAAACAAGATTGAGGCCGCGATCAATTCACTGCCTAACCCTGGCGAACCGGAAGCTGCCGAGTTGTTTGCTAAAGCCGAAGGCACTCTCACCGCCGCCAAACGCCATCTTGGTGACGAACTGTATGACCAGTTCCGCATCACCCTGGATGACATGAAACCGGAATACGTGGGCTAACCAGACCGGGAGGGGAAACCCTCCCGATTGAGGAATGTGTATGCGACTGATCAACCGAAGCAAGCAATCCCCACTCGGCCGTCAGGCTTGTGACGCGGCACTGGCTAAGCATGTTGAGCTCTATGGCGAGTACGGTCGTCAGAAAACGAAGCGGACCTATACGGTCGTCGTACAGGGGTCGAAAATTACGGTAGAGGTAGTGAACCGGCGATGCAGCTACGTGGCGACGGCCATGAACTGTGCGCGCAGATTGCGGAATCTGCCTTCTCAAGTGTCCTGATTTCGAATTATCAATTTTAGAAGCCGGCCTGGTTTACATTACAGGCCGGTAATGAGGTAGCTATGGCCCTTATTACCTTAAAAGAATGGAATGCTCGGCAGCCACGACCACGCAGCCTTGAGACCGTTCGCCGATGGGTTAGAGAAAGCAAGATTTATCCTGCGCCGAAAAAAGACGGTGTGGAGTATTTATTTCAGGAAACTGCTATTAAGGTTGATCCATCTCAGTCATCAACCAGCAGTCTTTTGCGGAGAATGACTAGTGGGAAGAAGAAGAAATCATGAGAGGCGGGATTTGCCCCCTAACCTGTATGTCAGGAATGAAGGGTATTACAGCTATCGAGACCCACGCAACGGCAAAGAGTACGGATTAGGCAGGAATCGGCGACTTGCTGTCAGTGAGGCGATACAAGCTAATATCGAGTTACTTGGCGACGCTGGACATACCCCACTTAGTGCAAGGATAAGCCAGGTGGATTCAGTTACCTTTCATTCATGGCTGGAGCGTTACGAGAAGATCATCGCCAGCCGTGGGCTGAAGCAAAAAACACTAATCGACTACGCAAGCAAACTAAGGTCAATAAAGGAACGAATGCAGGATATTCCGATAGAGGAAATCACAACCAAGCAAATAGCCAACATCCTCAACGATTACGCAACTGAAGGAAAGAACGCGATGGCAAAGCTTATTAGGTCGACTCTCAGCGATATTTTTAGAGAAGCCATAGCGGAAGGTCATATTACGGTTAACCCCGTTACAGCCACGAGAACCGCTAAATTTGAGGTAAAACGTGCTCGACTGACGGTGGAAGAATACCGGAAGATTCACCAAGCTGCAGGAACACTCTCGACATGGGTGAATCTGGCAATGGATTTGGCGGTGCTTACCGGGCAGCGCGTCAGTGATTTGTGTGCAATGAGCTGGGAGGATATTCAGGAAGGCTATCTGTACGTTGAGCAGAAAAAGACCGGGGCCAAACTGGCGATACCAGTAGAGCTGAAAATTGATGAACTGAGCATATCTCTGGAGGGGGTGTTACAGAAGTGCCGTAAACTGTCAGATGGAAAAACCATCATCTCATCATCCACGGGAAAAAAGCTGACACCAGCAACGGTATCAGGTAATTTCAGGAAAGCCCGTGATCTATCAGGGCTTAATTTCTCTGGTGAGCCACCAAGCTTTCACGAGTTGCGTAGCCTGTCAGCAAGGCTGTATGGAAAACAGGCAGGTGATAGTTTCGCACAACAGTTGCTGGGGCATAAATCAGGCATCATGACTGCTAAATATCGTGATGACCGGGGGCGGGAGTGGAACAGATTAGTAATAGGGTAATGAATTTATTTTGAATGATTTTGAACGAAACAATATAACCCATTGAATATAAAAAAGAAAAAAATACATACACTTTAGATACAAAAGAGTATTAACTTTCCGGGTTTTTATGCTTTAGAATCGTTGGGTTTTGTCATTCACCGTCAGGTATGGGTACATATCTGTCATTAATCAGGGGATTGCTCAGTGGCGCGGCTAAACAAAATCGCGATTTCGCTCTGTGCATTACTGTTTACATCTATCTCATTTACACCACTGGCGCATGCTTCAGGGCATACGCACACCTCCGCCACGCCAAAAGCGCATGCGGCGAAAGGCACTACAGAACGTAAGAAAAAAGCCAGCAGTCAGAAAACGAAGTCCACAACCAAAACCACCAGCAAGAAAGCCTCAACGGCCACCCGCACCCGACACCCCACTCGCACCACCGCATCCAGCCAGACGGCGCTAAACCGTCAGGCCGCCGGCACCAAAAAATGCGTTTTGCGTAAAGGGTATAAAAAGCAGTGTGCGAAATCGATCGCGCCAGCCGCTGAACCGGCCCCGGTCATGGCCAGCGTGCAGAGTAAATGCGTCGTGCGTAAAGGTTACAAAAAACGCTGCAAAACAATCGCGGAAGAACCGCCGCTGACCCTGGCGGATGCGCATAAAGCCCGCGTGCAGAGAGCGCAAAGCACCGCTATGTCGAAGTTAATGGATCAGATTGGCAAACCGTATCGCTGGGGCGGAACTTCGCCGCGTACCGGTTTCGACTGCAGTGGGCTGGTCTATTACGCCTATAAGGATCTGGTAAAAATCCGCATTCCGCGCACCGCCAATGAGATGTATCATCTGCGCGATGCCCGTCCGGTCGATCGCGGCGAGCTGCAGAGCGGCGATCTGGTCTTCTTCCGCACCCGTGGGCGCGGCACCGCCGATCACGTCGGCGTTTACGTTGGCAACGGCAAGTTTATCCAGTCGCCGCGTACCGGCCGCGACATCCAGATCACCTCATTAAGCGAAGATTACTGGATTCGCCACTATGTCGGCGCACGCCGGGTGATGACCCCCAAAACCATTCGCTGAGCCTGACCTGCCGCGTCTGCGGCAGGTCAACTCTCCTCACTATAATGTCAGGCTCATCTCATGCCAGGACATGCCGCCATGATCCGAGGCGGAAGGCCGCTCGTAGCGAAAACCAAATCTCTCATACAGGGCCACGTGTCGGTCTTTGCACATCAGGTGAATGGCGCTCTTTTGCGCCTGTGCCATCTGCCGGATAAAGCGCTCCATCAGAGCAGTCGAATACCCTTTTCCCTGGTGTTCAGGATCAACGACGACAGACATAATCACGACATTCGGCGCGCGAGGATCGTGGCCGACCAGCTCCTTGAAGGCTTCATCCGACATCACGACTTCCCACGCGCACCCTGAATTAATGAAGCCAATGACCTCTCCTTGCCGTTCCATGCAAAGAAATCCTTCCGGGTACTGCTGGATTCGGGTGGCAATCTTTTCACGAGTGGCCGCTTCATCCCCTTCATATGCGGTCGTTTCAATTTCAAAACAGCGTTCGACGTCGGCCAGAGTCGCCTGGCGATAGACTATGTTAGACAAAACAGACCTCTGCAAAATGGATATTCACTAATCACTTTATATTTCAACGGCAACAGCGATCAACCTGCCCTGTTGAAATGCGATGCCTTGCGCTCCGGCGAAGGCTTAGCCGGGTAAGTTTGTTAAATATACCCTTTATCATTGCAAGGCTTTTAACTCCCTTCTGCAAGTGTTAGCATTCCGATCACAATAAAAACCTGTTGCACTCGCCCCGGCGAGGGACAGTACATGCTGTTCTGGATGGTAAAACATCCTTTGAATGTGAGCTAGAAAACAAGAAGTTATAAGGAGAGTAACAATGTCGTTTGAATTACCTGCATTACCGTATGCAAAAGACGCCCTGGCGCCGCACATTTCCGCAGAAACCCTGGAATACCACTACGGCAAACATCACCAGGCCTATGTCACCAACCTCAACAACCTGATCAAAGGCACCGCGTTTGAAGGTCAATCTTTAGAAGCGATCGTCCGCGCTTCTGAAGGCGGCATCTTTAACAATGCGGCCCAGGTCTGGAACCATACTTTCTACTGGAACTGCCTCGCGCCGAATGCGGGCGGCGAGCCGGAAGGTGAGCTGGCAGCCGCCATCAATCAATCCTTCGGCAGCTTCGCAGAGTTCAAAGCGAAGTTTACCGACGCGGCAGCGAAGAACTTTGGCGCAGGCTGGACATGGCTGGTTAAAAATAGCGATGGCAGCCTGAGCATTGTCTCCACCAGCAACGCTGGCACGCCGCTGACCGGCGACGCCAAACCGCTGCTGACCGTGGATGTCTGGGAACATGCCTATTACATCGACTACCGCAACGCCCGTCCTGACTATCTGGCGCACTTCTGGGCACTGGTAAACTGGAAGTTTGTGGCAGCCAATCTGGCGGCCTAAAACGCTAACGCAGAAGGGGCAACCCTTCTGCGAATATACCGACTGTCAGACCAACGCCTCTTCCGGCTGCGAACGCCCGCCGAACAGCACCAGCAGCAGCGCCACGCCGGCAATGATCGCCCCCATCACCGGCACAAAGGCATAGCCCAGTCCGCCAGAAATCACCGCGCCACCGGCTGCCGCACCCAGCGCATTGCCGAGGTTAAACGCTCCGATATTGACCGACGAAGAGAGTCCCGGTGCTTCATGAGCCACTCGCATCACCCGCATTTGCAGCGGTGGAACCACGGCGAAGGTCGCCGCCCCCCAGACCACCATACTGATTGCGGCTCCCAGCTGCGTCTGCGCCAGCAGCGGAATCGCCAGCATGATAACCATCAGCAACAGCAGAAAACCCTTCAGCGTCCCGGAGACGGAACGGTCGGCGAATTTACCGCCGAGGTAGTTACCCAGTGAAAAGCCGACGCCAATCAACACCAGCATGGCGGTGACGAACAGCGGTGAGGCGTGCGTAATGGTGTGCAGCACCGGTGAAATATAGGTATAGAGGGTAAACATCGCGCCGGCCCCCAGCACGGTGGTCAGCAATGCGGAGAGCACCTGCGGACGAACCAGCACCGAGAGCTCCTGTTTTACGTTCGGACGCTCGCCAGCGCTGCCTTTGGGCAACGAAAACCACAGGCTGACCATCGCCACCAGCCCCAGACCTGCCGTCGCAAGGAACGACATCCGCCAGCCGATGGTCTCGCCAAGCCATGTCGCCGCCGGAACGCCGCCAATATTAGCGATAGTCAAGCCCATGAACATGGTCGCCACCGCGCTGGCCTGTTTGTGTTTCGGCACCACACTCGCCGCCACCACCGACCCGAGGCCGAAGAAAGCGCCGTGGTTAAGACTGGTGATAATGCGCGAAATCAGCAGCGTGGTGTAATCCGGCGCCATTGAGGAGAGAATGTTCCCCAGCGTAAAGATCGCCATCAGAAAAATCAGCGCATTTCTGCGCGCGCGATGAGAGAGCAGCAAAGTCATCAGCGGCGCACCGACCATCACGCCGATCGCATACGCGCTGATCAGCATTCCCGCCGCCGGAATTGACACGTCGACACCTTTGGCAATCACCGGCAGCAGCCCCATCGGGGAAAACTCCGTGGTGCCAATACCAAACGCGCCTATCGCCAGCGCTAACAAGGGAAAGTTGATTTTCATTCAATGACTCCAGCAGACCGTCATCGGCGACGGTATCTCATCAGAAGTCAAAAGCATGACATCAATCACAAAAAAACAAAAGTAAACGAAATGGCAAAAGATTTTTGCGAAATTGATAATAATGGCGGGACGTCGGGGGAAAGAGCCCTCTCCCCCGGATAAATCAGTGCAGCACCGCGGTCAGGCCGGCGGCCACGATCAGACCCAGGACAATAATCGTTGTCGTCAGCGAAAACTTTAAATCTGTATCCATCAATTTTTCCCCCAGTTATCCCCACATGAAAAGTGAGCTTGCTCATTTTTGCACAATATAGCGCAAAAATCTTCCATGTTTTAGGGTGATGCACATTTTTGCTCTTCCCCTTTGCCGCAAGATCGGACAAAATCCCACGCTAATTTGAAAGCGTATCGGCCATTGACCCCTTCCTGTCGTTCTGTGTCGTTTTCCCGACGTGATGCAATGTTGAAAATTGTATTCAGGGTGTGTATAGGCAAACGTTTACGTATCGATAATCAGACGATCAGGTCAAGGTCTGGAGTGAGAAGTAATGGCAACAATTAAAGATGTAGCGAAGCGCGCAAACGTTTCCACTACAACAGTGTCACATGTAATTAACAAAACCCGTTTCGTGGCGGAAGAAACCCGCAACGCCGTGTGGGCGGCGATCAAAGAGCTGCACTATTCCCCCAGTGCCGTGGCTCGCAGCCTGAAGGTTAATCACACCAAATCGATTGGCCTGCTGGCCACCAGCAGCGAAGCGGCCTATTTCGCTGAGATTATTGAAGCCGTAGAAAAGAGCTGTTTCCAGAAAGGCTATACCCTGATTCTGGGCAATGCGTGGAACGATCTCGAAAAGCAGCAGGCCTATCTGTCGATGATGGCGCAAAAGCGCGTCGACGGCCTGCTGGTTATGTGTTCTGAATATCCGGAATCGGTGCTCAGCATGCTGGAAGAGTACCGCCATATTCCGATGGTGGTAATGGACTGGGGTGAATCCAAAGCCGACTTTACCGATTCGGTCATCGATAACGCCTTTGAGGGCGGTTATATGGCCGGTCGCTATCTGGTGGAACGCGGCCATCGTGAAATCGGCGTGATCCCGGGTCCGCTGGAGCGTAACACCGGCGCCGGGCGCCTGGCGGGCTTTATGAAAGCCATGGAAGAAGCGCAGATCGCCGTTCCGGAAAGCTGGATTGTGCAGGGAGACTTCGAGCCTGAATCCGGCTACCGCGCAATGCAGCAGATCCTCAGCCAGCAGCATCGCCCGACGGCGGTCTTCTGCGGCGGCGACATCATGGCGATGGGCGCAATCTGCGCTGCGGATGAGATGGGGCTACGCGTGCCGCAGGACATTTCGCTGATCGGGTATGATAACGTGCGTAACGCCCGCTATTTCAGCCCGGCGCTGACCACCATCCACCAGCCGAAAGATTCGCTGGGGGAAGCGGCCTTCAATATGCTGATGGATCGTATCGTCAACAAGCGCGAAGAATCACAGTCGATCGAGGTTCACCCGCGGCTGGTAGAGCGCCGCTCCGTCGTAGACGGCCCGTTCGTCGACTACCGTCGCTAATCGCCCGTGCGGCGCCGGTTACTCCGGCGCCCGCAGCCACTCCCGGTTTAACGTTTCACTGTCCCCCAGATAATCCAGTAGCCACGACAGCGCCGGTGACGTGTCGCTCTGCTGCCAGGTCAGGCAGCACGCGGCGTCCGGGAACGGGTTTTCCAGCGCCAGCGCGGTCCATTCACCGCGGTCAATCCACGGGCGAGCAAAATGGCTCGGCACCATCCCTACGCACAATCCCGCCGAGAGGCAGGTGGCCGAGGATTCCCAGTCCGGCACCACCACCCTTTTCTGGTTGTCCAGTAGCCAGGTCGTGCGTTTTGGTAGCGAGCGGGAGGTGTCCTCCCTGACCAGCGACGGCCAGTTGCGCAACACATCATCGCTGAGCGGCCCGCTCATCTGCGCCAGAGGATGATGGCTCGCCACCACGCAATGCCAGCTCAACATCCCCATATCGCGAAAGGCGTAGCGTCCCCCCACCGGAATCGAACGGGTTGCCCCGATAGCCAGTTCCACGCGTCCGTCGGCCAGCGCGTCCCAGACACCGTTGAAGACCTCCTGAAAAACAATCAGCTCGACATCGGGAAAGTGACGATAAAAATCAACAATCATCTGGCGCATACGGGCCGGTTTAACAATGTCATCCACGGCTATCGACAGCTGACCACGCCAGCCGTTGGCTATCTGCTGACACTGTTGGCGGGTGATCTGCATTTTTTTGATAACAGATCGTCCTTCCTGTAAAAACCAGAGCCCGGCGGGGGTCAATTCGACATCGCGATGGCGGCGTTCAAAAAGCGGTACCGCCAGCCACTCCTCCAGCTGACGTACGGTATAACTGACCGCCGAAGGTACGCGGTGCAGCTCCTGCGCCGCGGCGCTAAAGCTGCCGTTGCGGGCGACAGCATCAACAACTTCGAGTGAGTATTCGGACCACATATTCTGCCTGCAAAAATTTTGAACGCATGTAGCAAATATTAGCGTTTCACAAGCCAGAATGCACTCCCTACACTCTGCGGCATCATACCTGCATCTATAAGAGAATGTTATGCAACAACCCGGGAAAGGATTTTTAGTGTGGCTGGCGGGACTCAGCGTGCTGGGTTTCCTCGCCACCGACATGTATCTGCCGGCCTTTTCGGCCATCCAGCAAGATCTCAATACTTCTGCAGCGTCGGTCAGCGCCAGTCTGAGCCTGTTCCTCGCCGGCTTCGCCATCGGGCAGCTGTTCTGGGGCCCGCTCTCGGACCGCTACGGACGTAAACCGATTCTGCTAACCGGGCTGGCGATCTTCGCTATCAGCTGTCTGGGAATGCTGTGGGTGCGTGACGCCACTCTGATGCTGGTGCTGCGCTTTATCCAGGCGATCGGCGTCTGCGCGGCGGCGGTGACCTGGCAGGCGATGGTCACCGATTATTATCCAGCTCAGCGCACTAACCGTATTTTCGCCACCATTATGCCGCTGGTGGGTTTATCGCCGGCTCTGGCGCCGTTGCTCGGCAGCTGGCTGCTTGCCCATCTGGAATGGCAGGCCATTTTTGCCACCCTTTTTGCCATCGCCCTGCTGCTGATGGTGCCCGCCCTGCGCCTGAAGCCGGTCGTCAGGCCGCAGGGTGACGTCCGCGAGAAGCTGACCTTTCTGACGCTGCTGCGCTCGCGCGAATACAGCGGCAACGTGCTGATTTACGCCGCCTGCTCCGCCAGCTTTTTTGCCTGGTTAACCGGGTCGCCGTTTATTCTCCATGAGATGGGCTACAGCCCAACCGCTATCGGTCTTAGCTATGTTCCGCAGACAATCGCCTTTTTAATCGGTGGCTATGGATGCCGCGCGGCGCTGCAGAAATGGCAAGGCCAACAGCTGCTGCCCTGGCTACTGGTGATTTTCGCCGTCAGCGTGGCTGCCACCTGGATGGTTGGTCTGGTTGAGGATGTCTCAATTATTGCGGTGATGATTCCCTTCTGCGTGATGGCCATTGTCAATGGCGGGATCTACCCGATTGTTGTCGCCCAGGCGCTGAAGCCGTTCCCGCAGGCGACCGGTCGTGCCGCCGCGCTGCAGAACACGCTGCAGCTTGGTCTGTGCTTCCTGACCAGTCTGCTGGTTTCCGCGCTGATTGCCACGCCGCTGCTCACTACCACCAGCGTGATGCTGGTCTCTATCGTGCTGGCCGGGCTGGGTTATTTTATGCAGCGTCACAGCGTTTGCCTGACTACCGAATCGTCTCATGCATAAACGCGTTTCAGTGATGTTAAGGCTCAGTAATTAGCCTGCTAATATATTTTTATTGAAAGCCTGATTTCAGCGGCCTATACTGAACCGGCTTCACATAAATAAAATATTTTTTAAGATTAACGGGAGCAGGATGCATCCCGTTTCACCATGGAAGGCCTTTCGGCAAGGGTTATCGCCCTTCCTCTGTTCTACGTCGGATAGCAGCTTCACGGATATTCCGTGAGATTTCTCACAAAGCCAAAAAAGCGTCTACGCTGTTTTAAGGTTCTGATCACTTGGGCGTGATGGAGAAGCTATGAGTTCATCGTGTATAGAAGAAGTAAGCGTACCAAACGACGACTGGTACCGAATTGCAACCGAATTGCTCGGTCGCGCGGGCATTGAGGTTAATGGCACCGCCCCCTCCGATCTGCGGATTAACAATCCGCTCTTCTTTAAACGTGTTTTACAGGAAGGGTCGCTGGGGTTAGGTGAGAGTTATATGGACGGCTGGTGGGATTGCGAACGGCTGGATATATTCTTCCATAAAGTACTCCGTGCCGGGCTGGAAAATCAGCTTCCTCACCATCTGAAAGATACGCTTCGTATCGCGGGCGCACGCCTGTTCAATCTACAAAGTAAAAAGCGCTCCTGGATTGTCGGCAAAGAACATTACGACCTGGGCAACGATCTTTTCAGCCGGATGCTCGACCCCTATATGCAATATTCCTGCGCGTACTGGAAAGAGGCGCAATCGCTGGAAGAAGCGCAGGTGGCAAAATTAGATCTTATTTGCCGCAAACTGCAGCTGGAACCGGGGATGCGGGTGCTGGATATTGGCTGCGGCTGGGGTGGTCTGGCTTACTATATGGCCAAAAATTATCACGTTAGCGTAGTTGGCGTGACCATTTCCGCCGAGCAGCAAAAAATGGCCCAACAGAGATGCGAAGGGTTAGACGTTACCATTTTGCTGCAGGACTATCGTGACCTGCATGACCAGTTTGATCGCATTGTTTCCGTCGGGATGTTTGAACACGTGGGACCTAAAAATTACGCCACCTATTTTGAAGTGGTGGATCGTAATTTAAAACCTGACGGTCGTTTTTTATTACACACCATTGGCTCCAAAAAAACGGACCACAGCGTCGATCCGTGGATCAATAAATATATTTTCCCCAACGGTTGTCTGCCTTCGGTTCGTCATATCGCGCAAGCCAGCGAATCCCATTTCGTGATGGAAGACTGGCACAATATCGGCGCCGATTACGATACGACGCTGATGGCCTGGTACGAACGTTTCCTGGCCAGCTGGCCCGATATCGCCGATAACTATTCGGAACGTTTTAAACGTATGTTTAGTTATTATCTGAACGCCTGCGCGGGGGCTTTTCGCGCGCGCGATATTCAGCTCTGGCAGGTGGTCTTTTCTCGCGGTGTGGAAAACGGCCTTCGCGTGGCCCGCTAAAAATATCCCCCGTTAACACGGGGGATATTCTTTTCTTTCCTTCTTCATCCGGCAGCAGCGGCCGATCATTCATCGCTCAGCTGTTGTGCCGCTTCTTTCGCTGCCAGCACGCGTTCCACGGTATCGACTACCGCCTGCGTTTGCGGGTCGATCTCGATATTCACCCGATCGCCGAGTTTTTTAATGCCAAGCGTGGTGCGCTGCAGCGTTTCCGGGATCAAATGCACGCAAAAACGCGTCGGGGTCACTTCACCGACCGTCAGACTGATGCCGTCAACGCCGATAAATCCTTTATAGAGGATATATTTCATCAGCGTCGGGTCCTGAACCTTAAACCAGATCTGGCGATTATTTTCCGAGGTCAGGATCTTGACGATTTCCGCCGTGGTCATAATGTGGCCGGACATCAGATGGCCGCCGATCTCATCGCTGAATTTTGCCGCTCGTTCCACGTTCACCACATCCCCCACCTCTACAGCGCCAAGGTTGGTAATACGCAGCGTCTCTTTCATCAGGTCAAAACTGATGCGCGGGCCGTCAATTTCGGTGACTGTCAGGCAGCAACCATTGTGCGCCACCGATGCCCCGGTTTCGATGCCGGCAAGCATATGCTCAGGCAGCTCCACCACATGGGTGCGAAAATTGGGTTTTTCATCGATGGACACCACTTTAGCGGTCCCCTGCACAATGCCTGTAAACATGCTTTACTCCTGTAGACTTTCGTGACGGTATCATTACCGTTATACCTGTCGGGAACAATACCAGTTGGCAAAACAGGTTGCCAGCGCGCATCGTGCCCTACCATTTTTTCACTGGCTTAATGGCGCATCCTCGCTACAATAGACTGGAAAATCCCTCTGCTCTTTCTTCTTGCTGCCATTTACGGCGGCTTTTTTAGTCTCAAAATAACAACAATATAAAGGTGTTCACGTGCAGAAGTATTTTATTGAAGCGCGTCAGTTATTAGCACTGGCCATTCCTGTGATCCTGGCACAGGTCGCCCAGACCTCCATGGGCTTTGTCGATACCGTGATGGCGGGTGGCTATAGCGCCACCGATATGGCAGCCGTCGCGATTGGGACCTCTATCTGGCTCCCGGCAATTCTCTTTGGCCACGGTCTGCTGCTGGCGCTGACGCCGGTTATCGCACAGCTAAATGGCTCCGGTCGCCGCGACCGCATTGCCCATCAGATTCGTCAGGGGTTCTGGCTGGCGGGATTCGTTTCGCTGCTGGTCATGGTCGTGCTGTGGAACGCCGGGTACATCATCAGCTCGATGCACAATATTGACCCGGCCCTCGCCGAAAAAGCGGTAGGCTACCTGCGCGCGCTGCTGTGGGGCGCCCCCGGCTATCTCTTCTTCCAGGTCGCACGTAACCAGTGTGAAGGCCTTGCGAAAACCAAACCGGGGATGGTAATGGGATTTATCGGCCTGCTGGTCAATATTCCCGTTAACTATATCTTTATCTACGGCCACTTTGGCATGCCTGAACTGGGCGGCATCGGCTGCGGCGTGGCGACGGCATCCGTTTACTGGGTGATGTTCTTCTGTATGATCTCCTGGGTACGTCGCGCCCGCTCTATGCGCGATATCCGTAGCGATGAAGGCTTCAGCGGACCGGACTTCAGCGTGCTTAAACGTCTGGTGCAGCTTGGGCTGCCAATTGCGCTGGCGCTGTTTTTTGAAGTCACTCTGTTTGCGGTCGTTGCGCTGCTGGTTTCTCCACTGGGGATTGTGGACGTCGCGGGCCATCAGATAGCCCTGAACTTCAGTTCGCTGATGTTCGTTTTACCCCTCTCGCTGGCGGCAGCGGTCACCATCCGCGTCGGCTTCCGTCTTGGGCAGGGTTCCACCCTCGATGCGCAGGTTTCCGCCAGAACCGGGGTTGGCGTTGGCGTCTGCATGGCGGTGATCACGGCGATTTTCACCATCCTGATGCGTAAGCAAATTGCCCTGCTGTATAACGACAATCCGGAAGTGGTCCTGCTGGCTTCTCAGCTGATGCTGCTGGCCGCGATATATCAGATCTCCGACTCCGTACAGGTGATTGGTAGCGGGATTCTGCGCGGATATAAAGATACGCGTTCGATCTTCTTTATTACGTTTACCGCGTACTGGGTGCTGGGACTGCCAAGCGGCTACCTGCTGGCCTTAACCGATACGCTTGTTCCGCGTATGGGGCCCGCCGGTTTCTGGTGCGGATTTATTATCGGGCTCACCTCGGCAGCAGTGATGATGATGCTGCGGATGCGTTTCCTGCAGCGTCAACCGTCCAGCGTGATTTTGCAACGCGCGGCGCGCTAACGCACAGCGGCACCTGTTCCCAGGGTGCCGCTCCTCACCGTCGTAGGGATTCAGCGCGGGCCCAGCGCGGTTCTTAAGGCGTCAACAAAACATTTAATTTTCGTCGTCCGCCGACGTCCGGCCGGCACCAGAATATGCATGGGCCGCGCCGGTCCTGAGAATCCGGCTAATACCTGCACCAGGCTCCCCCGCTCCACTTCGGTTTTCAACACATCTTCCGGCCCGAGGGTAATACCGTGCCCGGCAATGGCCGCATTCATCAGCGCCTTCCAGTCATTCGCGCGGAACCGCCCGGTGGGTTTGATCTCGAACATGGCCCCCTGCTTCTCAAATTGCCACCGACAGGCGCTGCCCGCCGACCAGTGTCCATACACCAGGCACGCGTGATGTTGAAGATCGGTCGGCGTCTGCGGTTCGCCGTGACGCAAAATATAGTCGGGTGACGCGCAGGCAATCAGCCGGTATGGCAGCAGAGGCCATGCAACCATCGAGCTGTCGGCCAGCTCACCGATGCGCACGATCACCTCAAACTCCTCTTCTATCGGGTCGACAATGCGGTCGCTCAACGTCAGTTCAACCTGAACGTCAGGGTAGCGGGCAAGATAGTCGGTAATAAAGGCTGCGAGCGCATGCGAACCAAAAGTGACCGGCGCATTCACCCGGATGATGCCTGAAGGTGTCGCTTTCATCTCCTGCGCCACCGCGTCCGCCTCCGCGATCTCAGCCAGTACCACCCGGCAGCGTTCATAATAGCTACGCCCGATATCAGTGAGCGTCTGTCGGCGCGTGGTGCGGGCGATTAATGAAGTGCCCAGGTGCGCCTCAAGCGCTGCCACGTGTCGGGCGACCATCTGCGGCGAGAGTCGCAGCTGTCCGGCAGCGGCGGCAAACGACCCCGTTTCAGCCGCCTTCACGAAAACCCTGATACTGGTGAGCTGGTCCATGATTCACTCATTTGAGTTGTTTATCATTCCACTATCTTACGATTTATCTTCTGCAGAGATGGAATTAAATTTATCGACACTATCAGATCATTGGTAAGGAGTTGAAAATGAAGATTGGCATTATTGGCGCCGGATTCGTTGGCCGGTCTATCGCGAAGCTGGCGCTTGCCGCCGGTCACGATGTTATGTTGAGTAACTCACGGGGGCCCCAGACTCTTTTCAGCCTGGGTCCGATGATTGGCTGTCAGGTCGGTAGCGCAGAGGACGCTGCCGAATTTGGCGAGGTGGTGGTCATTGCCGTGCCGCTCAGCGCTATCCATTCGCTGCCGGTTGCCGGCATTAAGGATAAACATGTCATTGATGCAGTGAATTACTATCCCGAGCGTGATGGCCCGATCGAGGCGCTGGAGTCAGGAGAGACCACGACCAGCGAATTGCTCGCCCAGATCCTGCCTGCCGCTACCGTCACTAAAGCGTTTAACGCTATTCCCATGACCCAACTGGAAAGCGATGGACTGCCCGCGGGGGCGGAAAATCGTCGGGCGCTGCCGTTAGCAGGCGATAGTGAAAAAGGAAAAGCGATCGCCGCCGCGCTGTACGAGGCGTTTGGCTTTGACACCGTCGACGCCGGACCACTGTCCGAAGGATGGCGTTTTGAACGCGGCCAGCCCGCCTATTGCGTACGAATGACCCGCCCGACGCTGCTCACGACCTTGTCCCATACACCGCATCGCTAACCGCCCCCCCTCCGCCGACGCTGACTCCGTTGGCGGAGCATCCTGCTTTTCGCCCGCCCTGCGCGTTGTACATTCCGTTACTCGCCGATACCAAACACTCACTGAAGCCTGAGAAAGAAAAACTTATAGTAATTTCAACAGCCCCGCAGTGGGGTTAACTGAAGAAACAATTTCGAGGATATCAGAATGAAAAAAGTATTAGCTCTGGTCGTTGCCGCT